>Ga0302326_10001103_pt1 | contig 70315 bp, 57 predicted proteins | sample Palsa_T0_3_FD_202264 | JGI IMG/M metagenome (GOLD analysis project Ga0302326, IMG submission 202264) | Peat permafrost microbial communities from Stordalen Mire near Abisko, Sweden - Palsa_T0_3 | ecosystem: Environmental > Terrestrial > Soil > Palsa > Peat permafrost | place: Sweden: Abisko... | reverse complement strand
CCGCACTGCCTGCAACTCCGCGGATTTCTGTGCATCCGCGACGATGACGGGGTCGCTCGCAGACGAAGACAAACACAAATCTTGTAACGCGCACATCACTTCCTTAATGGCCGTGGAATTTCCAGCTCTTACTCCCTTGCCGCAAAATTCCTGCACCGCCGTCGGCGACGATCCCGGTGTGCGCATCGCCGCCACGCACCGCGACGCTTCCCAATGCCCGCCGATCTCGTTGACCGCGGTGGTCAGCACCGCGGCTGCCGTTGCCTGGTGATACAACTTGCGCGTAATTTCCGCCACGCGCGTCACGTTGCGAACTTCCGCCACCGGATCTGCCGCCGGGGCCGCTGCGGCTGGCGAATGGGTCGCCAACGGAGCCACGGGCATCGGCGCCGACCCCGCATAGCTTGGCGTCACTCCCGCCGAAAGGTAAAGTCTCTGCAGATCTTCGTTGCGTTCTTCCTCCCGCGGAAACAGCTCTTGGATTCTGTGCAGCCGCTCCACCGCCTTGTTGCGCATCCCGTACTGCACCAAAATTTCCGCCTGCAACATCAAATCCTGCAGCGTCGAAGCTCCCAGCTTCGCTTCTCGCTCCTCCGCCGGCTCGGTCGCCGCCTTGCTCACAGGAGTAAACCGCGAAGCGATCGCGTTAAACTTGTTCCCGTCAATCTTGCCCTTCAACATCTCCAACCGTTTCGTATGCCCGGCTTCATAGGGATCCACTTCTGCCGCCCGGTCCAGGCATTCCGCCGCCTTGATGAAATCTCCCGAGTTGCAGTACACATCGAAAAGCTTCAGCAACGTTTGGCAATAATCGCCCTCGCGGTTCGCGGCATTGAACAACTCGCTCAGAAACTCCAGCATCGCTGGGGACGCACGTCGTGTCGCCGCAATTTCCTGCATGACCGTGACAAATTGCCGCCGCTCGCCACGCTTCGCCTGCACCTGCCCCAGTTTGCGCGCCAGCTCAACCGCCGCCTCGTCCTGCTCCGCATCCGCCAACTGTCCAATCAGCGCCGTCACCTGCTGCATCCGGTTGGGATTCTGTTCAAACAGTTGCCACACCAGCGGCTCCGCATCGGCATACCGTCCGGCCGCCAGCAGAGCTTCGGCATAGATATCCCGCAGGATCGGAGAACTTTTCCCTGAGTTCACCTGCGCTTCCAAAATAAAGATCGCCGCTCCCACCTGACCCTGCCCCAGCAAGCTCTTCCCATAGGCCAGCGCAATCTCTTCATCGGTCGAATCTTCCTGATACGCGCGTTCATACCACGGCGCCGGGTCGCCACCACCCGCGCCCGCCAGTTGCGCTACCTTTTTGAAAGCCGCCGCCGCAGCCTTGCTTTCCCCCAGTTCGGAGGAAAGTTCCGCCACTCGCAGTAAATTCGCCTGGATCGGCTCCAGCGCCACCACCCGTTCCAGCACCTGTAGAGCACCTTTCTTATTCTCCTCTTTCGCCAGGTCGCTCAAAGCGGATTCATACGTGCCCACAGCTAGCTTCTTATTCGATCCCTCCAGCAATTGCCCGAAGCGAAACTTCTGCTCCCAAGTCGGGCTGCCATGCCGCGCCAATTTCTTGTAAGTCAAGCTGGCCCGTGTCGCGTCTCCCGCCGTCACTTGGCGCTCAAACAGTTCACCTAGTAGACGCACTGCATCGCGTGCCCGGTTCTGCGACAGACACAGGTCCGCCGACAGCTCCCGCACCTTATCGTTTTCCGGATCGTCCCGCAGAACCAACAGAAATTCTTCCAGCGCCTCGGCAGCCTTCCCCTTCTGAAGCAGTTTTTCCGCGCGTTCCACCCGCCGCGCTAGCTCGGTTCGGTCCGCGCGTGTTGTGAGGTCAGGCATGGTTGGGTCGGGCAGGCTACTCTGCCTCGATTCTAGGAGGCACCCTCCGAGCCAGCAATCGGTAAGCGTCTCTGCCCGATTACGAAAGTCACCGGCTACCGACTGATTTGGGTTAACTCATTCTGTTTTGTTATCGTTCCCCATGACTCTCGCCCCGCATCATGAGGTCGCCCAGGAACAAACTCACGAACAAGGTCTTCACCATCAGCTCACCGTTGGCCAAATGACCATGGTGGCCGTCGGGGGATCCATCGGAACCGGACTCCTTCTCGGTTCGGCCGCCGCCCTCGAAATGGCCGGCCCCGGCGTGATCGTGAGTTACATCGTCGCCGCCTTCATCGCTTACACCGTTGCCATGGCTCTCGGCGAGCTGGCCAGTATGCACCCCGCTGCCGGATCGTTTGGCGTCTATGGCGAACTCTATCTCAATCAGTATGTTGGATTTCTTTGCCGCGCGGGATATTGGGCCTCGATCGCTTTCTCCATCGGCGCCGAACTCGTCGCCTCCGCCAGCTACATGAGCTATTGGCTCCCAGCCGTTCCCGGCGAAATTTGGGTCGTCCTGTTCTCCGCTCTGCTCCTGCTGGTCAACCTGCGCAGCGTGCTCGCCTTCGGACGCTTCGAGTTCTGGTTTGCCATGATCAAGTTCTCGACCATCGTAGCCTTCATCCTGGCCGGCGCGGCGCTGCTCCTCAGCGGCCACGTTGCCCAGCAATACACCGCCCAAGGCGGATTCCTCCCCAAGGGTCCGATCGCGCCCCTGCTGGCGGTATTTTGGGCCATCTACGCGTTCGGCGGCGTCGAGATGCTCGCCGTCACCACCGGCGAATCGCGCTCGCCGGAAGACATTCCCCGCGCCGCTCGCCTCACGTTCTTTCTGCTCGCTGGCGTTTACCTCGGCGCCATCACCGTGCTGGTCGGGGTGATGCCCTGGAACCATGCCGGCGTCTCCGAGAGCCCCTTCGTCAGCGTGCTCCGTCTCGCCCGAATCCCAGGCGCTGCTCTCTGCATGAACTTTGTCGTCCTTACCGCCGCTCTCTCCGGAGCCAACGCCAAACTCTACGTTGCCTCCCGCCTGCTGTTTTCCATGGGTCGCACCGGCTGGGCTCCCGCGCGCCTCGGCAAACTGAATGCCTCCGGCTCGCCGCGCTTGGCGTTGCTCGTCTCTTCCTACGGTATCGTAACCGCGCTCATCATCGAAAACTGGGCCCCCAAACAAGCCTTCCTCTACATCATGGGAGCCGCATTCTCCGGCCTGATTTTTTCCTGGGTTGTATCGCTTGCAGCTCACGTAAGTTTCCGCCGTCGGCTCACTCCGCAACAGGTTGCCGCCCTGCCCATGCGTTCTCCGCTGGGCATCTGGGGATCGGCTCTCGGCTTCGTCCTCGTCTCTGCCGCCATCATCCAGACCATCCGCTCCTCGCGCGTCAATCAACTCGGCGCACTCGTCTTCTTCGTAGGACTCACCCTCGCTTATTTTCTTCTGAAACGCCGCCGACAAGCTTCATAGCTACCATTACCAACGTAAGCCCGCTCCACCCTTTTCTGCCGTCAGCCGTTCGCTCGCTCCGCTAGCATCGATACGGAGCGCGTCCCCAAACTTACACTCCAACGGGCCGAACCAGTGATTCTCTCTACGCTGCTTCTCTATTCGACAGAACCGATCCGTCCCATCGTCTGGTGCGCCATCGGACTCTGCGCCGGTCTCTATCTTTTCTTTAACGGCTTCCGCCTGTTGCACCGCCGTCACCTGATCCTCGACACGCCCGTCTCCAAAATTCGCAGCGCTTCCATGGGAACAGTCGAACTCAGCGGCCTGGCCGTCGGACCGTACACAGTGGTCGCGCCCATCACCGAGCGCCCCTGCTACTACTACCGCACCGTGGTTTGGGAGTGGAGGCGACGGGGCCGAAGCAGCCAGTGGGTCAAGGTCGCAGCCGAGTGCATGCATGTGCCCTTTTTTCTCGACGACAATACCGGCAAGCTCATGGTTGACCCGCGCGGCGCCGAGCTCGACCTGCATCGCGACTTCCAGCAGGAATTCTGCGATTCCTTCTTGACCACCAAAGAAGAAGAGCCGCCCAACGTGCGCAACTTTCTGCTGCGTCATGGCGTGAGCACATCCAACAAAATCAAGGTGGAGGAGTTCTGCATCAAGCCGAAAAACGCTCTGTTTCTGCTCGGAACACTCGGCGAAAATCCCGGCCTCGAACTCGCCCCGCAGCCCATTCTGGATGACGAGCACAACACGCTCACCTTCGGCAAGGCCCTCTGGTTCAACCCCGCAGAAACGAATCTGGGACGCACAGCCCTCTCGCTCGTTTCCGCGGACAGCGATGTCGCCCCGGTGGAGGATCGCTCGGTCAGCGAGCGCCTCATGGGCGGCCCGTTTCACAACTCCGGATCGGACACGTCAGCGTTCGCCAACTCGGCCTTCGACCAGTCGATTCTTTTCGACCAGTCGATTCTTGAAGAGGAATCAAACCACGCCGCGTCGGCACAACTCATTCGCCTTTCGACAAACCCAGCCGCTACAAGAACAGGCGACATGACGCAGCAGCAAAGAATCGCCGCCGCCCTCATGAAAGCCGGAATCTCGAATCCCGCAGCCTGGGCCGCTGCCGGAGTCACGGGTTCGGCCGTTGCCGTCCAAGGGAACGGAAACGGCTCCGCGCTTGAAGACTCACTGGCGGCACCGCTATCTGAATTCGACCCCCGGCCTCCGGTCGTCCTCGCGAAAGGAAAGAACAACCCAACTTTCCTGATCTCGTGGCGCAGCCAGCGCGAGCTAGCCCGCTCGCTCGGCTGGAAGTGCGCGCTGATGATCTGGGGGGGCCCCGCACTCACACTGCTCTGCCTCTACGGACTGCTCGCCCTCACTCATATGATCTAGACGTGTGGAAGAAACAAACTCTTCGTCTAGTACAATGCTCCCGTGACTGACGCCGTCCGCATCGGAATCCTCGGTGACTTCAATCCTGAATTTCCCTCCCACCACGCCACCACCAATTCCCTGCAGCACGCCGCCCGCAGACTAAACTTGAGCGTCGAGTCCGAGTGGATTCCTACCCCATCCCTCGCCGCCGCCGGCGCGGAAAAAATTCTCGAAACCTTCGACGGCCTCTGGGCCTCGCCCGGCAGCCCCTACAAAAGCGCCGACGGCATGCTGCGCGGCATCGAGTTCGCCCGCCGCCGCGACTGGCCATTTCTCGGCACCTGCGGAGGCTTTCAGTACACCCTCATCGAATTTGCCCGCAACGTTCTCAGCATCCACGACGCCGACACAGCCGAAAACAATTCCGCATCGAAGAACATCGTCATCTATCCCGTCGCTTGCGCCGTGCCCGACCGCAAAGGCGATTCTCCCAAGCTGTCCGGCACCGTGCCCGAGATCCAGCTGCGTCCCGGCTCTTACCTGCAGTCGTTCTATGGCAAAGACAAAGAAATCGTGGCTGAAGAATTTTTTTGTAACTTCGAAGTCAACCCGGAATACGAATGGGCCACCATGGAAGCCGGCTTCCCCGTGGTCGCGCGCGGCGCCCAGGGAGAAATCCGCGCCATCGAGTCTCCCACCCACCGCTTCTTCATCGCCACCCTGTTCCAGCCGCAACTTTCCTCCACCGAAAAAACCCCGCATCCCGTGATCCTTGCCTTCGTGCAAGCCGCCGCCGATTGCGGCCGGAACAGGCTCGACGACAGCGTCCTCGAGTAGCTCTCCAGCTCAGGTAACCATTACGAGAGATTATTTTTTCGCCCGCTCGGCGCCTAAAGTTTCCTCGCCGCTCGCCGATCCTCCTCTCATATGGTGAATTCAGTCAGCAGTTCCCAAAACAGCCATGCCAGCGAAACCGCCAAACCGGCGCAATCCAAGCCTCAGCCCACACCGCAGCGGGAGCAGAAGAGCAGTCCGCTGCCTTCGGATACTGTCAGCTTGAAGAGCCCCAGCAACGCCAAAAACGGCGGCGACAAACAATAACCACCACCAACCTAACCTCAGAATGCACCACAGGAAGAATGGAGGACGGCGACCCCCTCGCCAGCCTCCATTCTTTTTCTCTATGCTAGGGCGCGAGCGGCAAATTAGAAGAGCGGCAAATACAAATCTATCGCGCCAGCAGTTCAAACGCAGGATAGCCGTCGGCAATCACCGCGAACGCTTCCACGGGGGAACCTACGGCGACGGGAAAGTAGCGTTGCACCTCTCGCTTGAACGTATCCAGATAAGCCTTGAGAATCTCCTGCTTCTCGCCGTCTGCAACCGCCCGCAAACGGAATTTAAGCCGCGTATTTCCCTTCTTCAGCGTGACTTCTCCCGCAGCCTCCGCATTGCGCACCCATTGCGTCCGCCCGCGCGGCGCCACCAGAAACCGCTTGCCCTTCCGTTCCAGCAGATTGATCGGAGTCGAATAGAGCTTCCCGCTCGTTCGTCCACGCACTTGTAGCAGATAGTTGTGGGAAAAACCTAGGCCGATGCCCACCACAATTCCAAAAACGCGATTAAAGATCTTCTCCACTGCGCTCGGCTCGCGAAAAATCGGTAGGCTGGAATTCATACCGTCAATTGTACCTATGCCGCTTTCACGAATCGGAGTGACGCCGAATTCATGCAATAGCGCAGCCCCGTCGGCCGCGGCCCGTCGTCGAATACATGCCCGAGGTGCGCGTCGCACTCCCTGCAGGAAACCGCGGTCCGCAGCATGCCCAGGGTCGTATCCGAGATCTCCCGCACATTCTCTTTCGCAATCGGCTCCCAAAAGCTCGGCCATCCCGTTCCCGACTCAAACTTCGTCGCCGAACTGAACAGCGCGTTGTCGCAGCAGATGCAGCGGTAAATCCCCGTGTCGTGCAGATTCCAATATTTCCCGCTGAAGGCAATTTCCGTATCCGCGTGCCGCGTAATCTCAAACGCTCCCGACGGAAGCTGCTTTCTCCATTCCTCCTCGGTCTTCACCACCTTGGCGATTTTCACCTTTTCCAGCCGCTTCCCCGCATCGGAGAACTGCACAATCGTCACTTCTCCCGGCTCCGTTTTCGCCGCTGCCTCCATCACCCGCGGTCTCCGCAACGAAAACAACGCCGCGCTTCCCAGCGCCGCCCCCGCTCCTATCAAAAACACCCGCCGCCCCAAATTGATTGAACCGTCCGCGCGCCTCGCTTCAAACATGGCTCCTCCTACTCGATTGTCATCCTGAGCGGGACGCTGTTTGTCTCGCGAAGGATCTGGGCGAGCCGCGGGAAGCGTCGCGTTCTTTGCGACGCAATAATCGCGCGTTCGGCTCGCTTCCCTACTTCCCCGTATACAGCTCTGGAAACTCCCGCCGCAAATTCGCCACCTTCGGCGCATCGTTATACACAATGTAAGGATTATCCGGATGCAGCGCCGCATAATTCTGATGGTGCGCCTCCGCCGGATAAAACCCCTTCAGCGGCACCACCTGCGTCACGATCTTATGGCCAAATACTTTGGCTTGGTCGAGTTGCGCAATGTAAGCCTCGGCAATGCGCTTCTGCTCGCCATTCCCATAGAAAATCACCGACCGGTATTGCGTCCCCTCATCCGGCCCCTGCCGGTCAAACTCGGTCGGGTCGTGCGCCACCGAAAAGAAAATCCTCAGCAACTCTCCATAAGTAATCTGCGCCGGGTCGTAGACAATCTCCACCGACTCCGCATGTCCGGTCCGACCGCCGCTCACCGTCTCATAATCTGCCGTCTTCGCCGACCCCCCCGAATATCCCGAGGTCGCGTTGACCACGCCCTTCACATGTTGAAACACCGCCTGGATTCCCCAAAAGCACCCGCCCGCCACCACCGCCGTCTGCTTCCCCGCCGCCGTCGCCCGCGCCTCGTCCGCCGCAGGACTCGGCACCGCCGCCCCACTCCCCGCCCGGCAAGCCACCGCCGCCAGAACGGTCAACATCATCGCCACCATCCGAACCGAAACTTTGGACATAAGATTCCTCCTCGCCGCAGTCGTCGCACTCCGCGGCCCTCGGCATTATCCTCTCCATTAGAGCTACGAGTCTTGCAGAAGTTTCGGATGGGTAGGCGGGGTGACGAATTGCACATTTCTAATGTGGGCCAGACCCGCACATTTTTATTGTGGCCACAAGAAAAACGGGTCCTTCCCGTTGACATAAACTCCTCCGGACGTTAGACTTATGAGTTTTCATAGCCCTCATTTTCCTGTACAGCAACACTCGATGGATCAAACGCTACGACAACTAGGCGAATTACTGCTCGGAGCCGTGCCGACGGTGATTCTGCTGGCGTTGCTCTACATGCTCTACACGACGATTGTCCACAAGCCCTTGCGGCGCGTGCTCGACCAACGGCGCGGCAAGACAGAGGGTGCGGTCGAGAAGTCGCGGGCGGACATTGCGGCGGCCGAGGCGCGCACTGCCGAATACGAGCAGCGGCTGCGCGAGGCGCGCGCCACCATATTCCGCGCCCAAGAGACTCGCCGCAAGGCCGCGCTGGATGCCCGCACTGCAGAGCTGAACGAAGGCCGCAACCAGGCCCTGGAGCAAGTGCAGGCGGCGAAGGCCGATATCCAGAAAGATCGCGACGCAGCGCAGGGCGGTTTGCAGGCCGAGGCCCAAACGCTGGCGGCTGAAATCATACGGCGCATTCTCGAGCCCGCCGGGGCCGGACGTTGATATTGAAAGCCGCGGCATCGGAGGTCATGATTTCGAAGAAGATGATTTCCGTTAAGAAAATTGTCCGAGCGGTTCTACTGGGGCTGCTCGTAGGGAGTTTTGCCGAAGTACAGGGATCGCCCGCGCAGCAGCAGCCGGCATCGCCGCCGAAACAAGAACAGTCTCAAGACTCGACGAAGCAGCCTGGCTTTGCGCGCCAACTGACGCACGAGACGCGGGAGGCCGCGGGCGAAGAAAAAGACGATAAGGCTCAGTTCAAAGAGTCGCCTTCGGTGAAATTCATCGCTCGGCACACCGGTTTGAGCGACGGAAAGGCCTACTTTCTCAGCGTGCTGCTGAATTTCGCCGTGATCGCAGGACTGGTCTTCTGGTCTGCCCGCAAATATTTGCCGGGCGCCTTCAGCGCGCGCACGGCGGCGATCCAGAAGGCGATGCAGGAGGCGCAAAAGGCCAGCGAGGAAGCGCGGCGCAGGCTCGCCGAGATCGAATCGCGCCTGATGAAGCTGGACGTGGAAATTGGCATGATGCGCGATACCGCGGAGAAAGAAGCGGCGGACGAAGAGGCTCGCATCCAGGCGGCCGCTCGCGAAGATGCGCGCAAAATGGTGGAATCGGCGCAGCAAGAAATCGCGGCCGCGGCCAAAGCGGCACGGCGCGAGTTGACGGCGTATGCCGCGGATCTGGCAGTCGGACTGGCGCAGAAGCAAATTCATGTGGACGCCGCCGCCGATCAAGTGCTGGTGCGGAATTTTGCGGGCGAATTGGGTGCGTCTGGAAGTTCGTGGGATAACGATAGAAAGGACGGGGGTTAGAGCATGGCTTCGGTGGCCGGCACCTACGCCCGGGCTTTTGCCGATGTGGTCCTAAGCTCGCATCTCGATGCGGATCGCTCGATCGCGGAATTGCGCACCATTGCGAGCCTGCTGGCCGAAAGTCCGGAACTGCGGCGGGTGTGGGAAAATCCCGCGATCCCCGCGGAGCAGAAACGCCGCGTGCTGAATGTGATCGCCGAGCGCGATGGGCTTTCAACGCAGGTGAGGAATCTGGCTGCGGTCCTGATTGATCATCGTCGGGTGCACTTTCTGGAGCCGATCATCCACCAACTGGAAAAGGAACTCGATGCGCGGCTGGGATTCGCCGAGGCCGAGATTACCAGCGCCCGCGAGTTGGGCGATGGGGAAAAGCGCGAGTTCGAGAGTCGGGTCGCGAAACTCACGGGAAAGAAAGTTCGTGCGCACTACGGGCAGGATGCGTCCCTGCTCGGAGGAGCGGTGCTCCGCATAGGCAGCACGATTTACGACGGTTCGGTGAAAGGGCAGTTGCAGAGGTTGAAAGAAGCTATTAGCTCTTAAGCTTTTGGCTCTTAGCTTGAATCCACACGGGTCGAGTTTGGATCTGAGGCCGGGACGCCTGATGCAGAGACTTGCGGAGAACAAACGCGGAAACGCGGAGAAAAGCTAAGAGCTAACAGCTAAAGGCTAAGAGCTGATTCTATGGCACAGATCAAGGCAGACGAAATTACCAAGCTGATCCGCGAGCAGATCGAGAACTACGAATCGAAGATCTCCGTGGACGAAACCGGCACCGTCATCACGCTGGGCGATGGCATTGCGCGCGTCTACGGACTCGACAAAGTCATGGCCGGCGAACTCCTGTCCTTCCCCCATGGCGTCGCCGGAATCGCCATGAACCTGGAAGAAGATCAGGTGGGCGTGGTACTGCTCGGCGAATATACCGAGATTAAAGAAGGCGATGAAGTGAAGCGCACGGGCCGCATCATGAGCGTGCCCGTCGGCGACGCCATGATTGGCCGCGTGGTCGATTCCCTGGGCCGCCCCATCGACGACAAGGGGCCCATCGCTAGCGATCAGTTCATCGCGCTGGAGCGGCTCGCGCCGGGCGTCATCGACCGGCAGCCGGTGCGCGAGCCCATGGCGACCGGACTGAAGGCCATCGACAGCATGATCCCCGTGGGCCGCGGTCAGCGCGAGTTGATCATCGGCGACCGGCAGACCGGAAAGACCGCGGTCGCGCTCGACACCATCATCAACAGCAAGGGCAACGACCTGGTGTGCATCTACAACGCGATCGGGCAAAAGCGTTCGTCGATTGCCCAAGTGGTAAAGATTCTCGAAGACGCCGGAGCCATGGAATATACCATCGTGGTTGCTGCGTCAGCGTCGGAACCCGCACCCATGCAGTACATTTCGCCCTACGCGGCTACTGCCCTCGGCGAATATTTCCGCGACACTAAACGGCATGCGCTGGTCATCTACGACGATCTGTCAAAGCATGCGGCGTCGTATCGCGAAATTTCTCTGCTGCTGCGGCGTCCTCCAGGTCGCGAAGCGTATCCCGGAGACGTATTCTATCTCCACTCACGCCTGCTGGAACGTTCCGCAAAGCTGAGCGACAAGAATGGCGGGGGATCGCTGACTGCGCTGCCCATCATTGAGACGCAGGCAGGCGACGTCTCGGCATACATACCGACCAATGTAATCTCGATAACCGACGGCCAGATTTATCTGGAAACGGATTTGTTCAACCAGGGCGTACGCCCCGCGGTGAACGTGGGTCTGTCGGTGAGCCGCGTGGGCGGCAGCGCGCAGATCAAAGCCATGCGGCAGGTGGCGGGAACGCTGAAGCTGGAACTCGCGCAATACCGCGAACTGGCGGCCTTTGCGCAGTTTGGAAGCGATCTCGATAAGGCTACGCAAGCGCAGCTCAACCGCGGCCAGCGACTGGTCGAACTCCTGAAGCAGAACCAGTTTTCGCCTCTGCCTTTCTCCAAGCAGATTCTGATCATCTTCGCCGGCACCGGAGGATTCCTCGACGACCTGCCGGTGAATCAGGTGCGAGACTTCGAAAGGGAGCTTTACAAGTATGTGGATGCGACCAGCGCTGGCCTGCTGCGCGCGATTATGGAGAAAAAGATTCTCGATGACGCTCTAAAAGCGCAGCTCACAGATGTAATCAAGCAAGCGAAGCAGCAATTCGTAGCGGAGCGGGAAGCGGTAGCGAAATAGCTTTTGGCTCTTGGCCTTTAGCTCTTAGCTTGAAGCGAGGCGCAGTAGCCAAGAATAAATTGGGTAGGTTTGAGCTAAAGGCCAAGAGCTAACGGCTAATAGCTGGTTTTCAATGGCCAATATTCTCGACATTCGTCGCCGTATCCGCAGTGTGGTAAACACGCGGCAGATCACCAAAGCTATGAAGGTGGTCTCGGCGGCCAAACTGCGGCGGGCGCAGGATCGCGCTCTGTCGGCGCGCCCGTATGCGGTGATGCTTACGAATGTGCTGAAGTCCCTGGTAGCGCGAGCGGAGATTTACGATCCAGAGACGGGCGAACCGAAGCATCCCTTGCTGGCGCAGCGTGAGGAGAGGAACATTCTGCTGATTGTGGTCACCGGCGACAAAGGCCTGGCTGGCGCGTTCAGCGCCAACATCACCAAGGCGGCCGGCCGATTCCTCGAATCCAAAGCGGGGAGGAACGTCGACATTGAGGCCATTGGCCGCAAAGGACGCGACTTTCTGCGAAGACGCTATCCCGCCGCGGTGGTGCAGACGCGCAGCCTGGCTGAGGCTGAAGAGTCGCTGGAACCCCGAACCGCGTCGGGGGAGCGCGCCGGCTCCGTGCAAATTACGGGTGAGCATATCGGCGTTCTGGGCAAGCTGGAATTTTGGCAGGCGCGGACTCTGGCCGAGAGCGTGATTGAACGTTATCGGCGCGAGGAGATCGACTCGGTTTATGTGGTGTTCAACGAATTCAAGTCGGTGATCGCGCAGCGGCTCATTGTGGAACAGATACTTCCTATCGAACAGATCGGCGAGCAGGCCGTCCGTCTGTCCCAGGAGATGACGGAAGAAGAGAAGAAAAAGGCTAAAGAAGCGGCGATCCGCGCGGGCGTGGGCCTGCGCGGCGAGCGTCCGGGAGAAGAAACGGCGTCGCAGTTTGGCACAGCTCAAGTGGATTACATCTACGAGCAGGCGCCGGAGGAACTGTTCCGCTCGTTGCTCCCGAAGTATGTTGCCATCCAGATTTTCCGCGCCCTGCTGGAGTCGGTGGCGGCCGAGCATGCCGCGCGCATGACCGCAATGGATTCCGCCACCAGCAACGCCACGGACATGATCGACTCGCTGACCCTGGTGATGAACCGGGCGCGCCAGGCGAAGATCACAAAAGAGATTATCGAGATCGTCAGCGGCGCTGCGGCCATGTGAGAAGAAGCTATTAGCTCTTAGCTTTTAGCTCTTAGCTTGTTCGGTAAAGTTGGAACGGATTTGCTCCAGGTTTGCACAAAACGAAACGGCGGCGAGAAATTCGCGGCGTGAAGCGGTGCGAGGAAGCTAAGAGCTAACAGCTAAGAGCTGAGGTTTTATGCCAGAAAACATCGGACACGTAGTTCAAATTTCGGGGCCGGCCGTGGACGTGCAGTTTCACGAAGGGCACCTGCCGCCTATCTATCAAGCGGTGCGAGTGGTGAGCGATGGCTTTACCGTGCCCAGCCCCATCAACGTGATTCTCGAGGTGCAGCAGCACCTGGGCGAGGGCCGCGTGCGCTGCATTGCCATGTCGGCTACCGACGGAATGGTGCGCGGCATGAACGCCGTGGATCAGGGTGGCCCAATCTCTGTTCCCGTGGGCCGCGGCACGCTGGGACGCGTGATGAATGTAATCGGCGAGCCCGTGGATCAACTGGGCCCGGTCGAATACAAAGAGCGAATGCCCATTCACCGTCTGGCGCCCGCTTTTGACGAACAAGCCACGACCGCGGAAATGTTTGAGACCGGCGTGAAGGTCGTCGATCTCATTCAGCCATTCTTGAAAGGCGGTAAGATCGGCTTGTTTGGCGGCGCCGGCGTGGGCAAGACCGTCGTCATCATGGAACTGATCAACAACGTCGCCAAGCAGCACGGCGGCTACTCCGTGTTTGCGGGCGTTGGCGAGCGCACCCGCGAAGGCAACGACCTCTGGCTCGAGATGACGGAATCCGGCGTGATCAAGCCCGGCGACCCCGCGCACTCCAAAGCGGCACTCATCTACGGCCAGATGACCGAACCTCCCGGCGCGCGCCTGCGCGTGGCGCTGACCGGACTCACCGTCGCGGAATATTTCCGCGACGCGGAAGGCGCCGACACCCTGCTCTTCATCGACAATATTTTCCGCTTTACGCAAGCTGGCTCGGAAGTCTCGGCGCTGCTAGGCCGCATGCCTAGCGCCGTAGGCTACCAGCCCAACCTGGCGACGGAAATGGGCGAACTGCAGGAGCGTATCACTTCGACGAAGAAAGGCTCGGTCACTTCGGTGCAGGCAATTTATGTGCCCGCCGACGATTTGACCGATCCCGCGCCGGCGACAACGTTCGCTCACCTGGACGCGACCACCGTGCTCTCGCGCGCGTTGACCGAGATTGGAATTTATCCCGCGGTCGATCCGCTGGCTTCGACCTCGCGCATTCTCGATGCTCGTATCGTTGGCCAGGAGCATTACGACGTGGCGCAGTCGGTGAAGAGAACCCTACAGACTTATAAAGATCTGCAGGACATCATCGCGATTCTCGGGATCGACGAGTTGAGCGAAGATCAAAAACTGACCGTGGCGCGGGCGCGAAAGATTCAACGCTTCCTGTCGCAGCCGTTCCACGTGGCCGAGCAGTTCACGGGCGCGGCAGGACGTTACGTGAAGATTGCCGACACGGTAAAAGGTTTCAAGGCGATTGTCGAAGGCAAGTACGACGACATCCCCGAGCAGGCGTTTTACATGAAAGGCCCGATCGAAGAAGTGCTGGAAGCGGCAGAGAAGATGAAGGCGGCAGCGTAGAGCTGTCAGCCGTCAGCCATCAGCTTAGCGTAACGCGTGCAGCTGTTGGCATGAACTGAAAGCTGAGAGCTGATGGCTGAGAGCCGATTTATGGCAGACACTTTCCAACTCGAGATCGTCACGCCAGAAAAGAAAGTGGTCGATACGGCGGCAGCGGAAGCGCAGATTCCCGGCAAGAACGGGTATCTGGGCATCCTGCCGGGGCACGCGCCGCTTATCACGGAATTGGCGGTCGGCGAAATTACTTTTCGTTCCGGCGGCGATGAGCAGCGGTTGGCGGTGGCGTGGGGATTTGCGGAGGTTCTGCCGGACAAGGTCACGATTCTTGCAGAGACCGCGGAGCGTCCTTCCGAGATCGACGTGGAGCGGGCCCGCAAAGCCAAAGAGCGCGCCGAGCAGCGGCTGACCAGCGGAGACGCTAATGTCGACGTCGAGCGGTCTCTGAATGCCTTGCATAAAGCCGAGACCCGGCTCGAAGTGGCCGGCAAGAATCAGTAGCGTCCTTCATTTCAGGCTCTTTCGCGGAGGATCTAAATGCGACTTCCTTCGTCTTCCCTGCATTTGTTCTCGCTTCTATTACTCCTCGCCGGAATCGCGGGAGCTCAACAAAACAAGACTGCGCCCCCGCAGCCGCTTGTCCCACTAATTTCTCCCGATGCGCACGCCGACGGCAGCGTGACTTTCCGCTTTCGCGCGCCCAACGCGCACGAAGTCGAGCTTGTGCGCGAGGGCGCGGAGCCGCAAGCGATGCAGAAGGATGATCAGGGAGTCTGGAGCGCGACCACGGCCCCGCTCGCCCCCGACTACTACGGGTATTCCTTTGTCGCCGACGGCGTGCGCCTGATCGACCCTTCAAACTACTTGCTAAAGCCAAATCTGCTGACGACGGAAAACGCGGTGCACGTTCCCGGGTCCTTGTCATTGCCTTGGGAACTAAACGATGTTCCCCACGGCGAGATTCATCATCACTTCTATAAGTCCGCGGTCGCGGGCGATGACCGCGATTACTACGCGTACACCCCACCCGGCTACGATTCCGCTGCGAAGAGGACTTACCCTGTGCTTTATCTGCTGCACGGATTCAGCGACGACGCCAGCGGATGGACGGCGGTAGGGCGGGCCAACGTCATTCTCGATAACTTGATCGCGCAGGGCAACGCCAAGCCGATGATTGTGGTCATGCCTCTCGGCTACGGCACGATGGAGTTCCCACATTTGGGATGGGGCTCGTGGAGCCATACCGAGTTGCGCGACACTAACTTCAAGAAGTTCAGCGAGGCGTTGCTCACGGAGGTTATGCCGCAAGTCGAAAAGGAATACCGTGTCACGCGGAACCGCGACGCGCGCGCCATTGCCGGGCTCTCCATGGGCGGCTCGGAATCGTTGCTCACCGGCCTGAACAATCTCGACAAGTTTTCCTGGGTCGGGGCATTCAGCTCGGGCGGCATCCCCGACAACTTTCAAAAAGATTTTCCCTCGCTCGACGCAAAGGCCAACCAGCAACTTCATCTGCTGTGGATCGCGTGCGGCGCCGAGGACCGTCTGATCACCGTCAATCGCAATCTACGAGAATGGCTCGAGAGCAAAGGAGTGAAGGCGACCGAGATCGAAACGCCAGGGATGCACACATGGATGGTGTGGCGGCGAAATCTGGCGGAGTTCGCGCCGTTGCTGTTCCGGTAGTGTGAATCTATGAAATCTGAAATCAGGCACTCTATTTCGCTGACGCTTGTCCTTTGCGCGTTGGGGACGGGGCCTGCAGCGGCCGATAAGAAGCCCTGCAATCAGAAGGCAGCGATGGACGCGGAAAGTGCGACCGATGGCCTCAAGACTTGGAACTCGGTCTACCGATTCTACGAGCAGTTTTCACATTGTGACGACGGTGGGATTGCGGAAGGCGTCAGCGATTCGGTTGCCAAGCTGTTTGCGAACCGTTGGGACTCCTTTAGCGAGTTTGTTAAGCTTGCTTCCAACGACAAGGGCTTTGAGAATTTCGTCGTTCGCCACCTGGACGAAACGATCGACTGGGCCGGCGATGCGCCGAAGATCCGTGAAAATGCCCGGCTGCATTGTCCCGCGGACTCAGGCCGGCTGTGCAAGATTCTGACTGCAAAGACAGCGCGCCGGGGCCGGTAGAGAACTTCCTTTGTCCTTAAAGTCCTACTACGGCACGTTCACCGATTCCCGATCCTCCGAGGGAACATATTTGACCGCTGCGGTGCGCTCCAGCTTGTCCCATGCGAACCTGCGCCCTTCCAGTGCGCGCTTCAGCGTCTTGAACAGCACCACCGAAAACAACTGGCGGTAAGCGAAGCGCTGTAGCCAGACCTGGCTCAAAAGCCAGACGTCTTCCTTATCGTCGGGGCGGCGGCGCTCCAGCGCGAACGCGAGAGCCGACGCCAGGAAATCGATCACCAGAAATACAAAGAAAAACGCCACCAGCTTATGAAAGCTGGCCGGGTCCGTGGAATCGGGATGGAAGTGTTTCTGGATGAAATACCAGAGAGTGCCGAAGGCGAACATAATGTCGATGAGCGGCGAAACCAGCGGCAGCAGAATCTGGAAGATCAAAATGTTCGGCAGCGCCACAAAACCCAGCGCCCCCTTGCGCGCAAACACTCCACTGTGTTTGAACACGGCCTGCAGAATTCCAAAGGACCAGCGGAAGCGCTGGCGCATCAGGCCGTTCGCGTTGGTCGGCGCTTCGGTGTAGGCCAAGGCCATGTCTTCGTATTCCACGCGGTAGCCGCGCCGCAGCAGGGCCATGGTTAAATCGGCGTCTTCGGCGACGGTATCGATCTGGTAGCCGCCCGCCTCGCGCACGGCGGAAACCCGCCACGCTCCGATCGCTCCCGGCACCACGCTGACTGCGCCCAGCACATCCAAAGCGCGGCGCTCAAAGTTCTGGCTGGTGATGTATTCGAGAGCCTGCCAGCGCGTCCACAGATTTACGCGGTTCCCGACTTTGGCATTGCCCGCGATGGCTCCGACTTTTGGATTGATGAAGTGCGGCACCAGGCGTGAGATGGCATCTCCGGCGATGATTGTGTCGGCATCGATGCCGACGAAAATTTCGGCATCTCGGATATGTTCAATGCCGTAGTTCAGAGCTTCCGCCTTGCCCGAATTCGGCTTTCCCAAGATGAGGACTCTGCCCGCAGCCTCTTCCGCGGCGAATGTGGTGCGCGCTACCTCCAGAGTACGATCCTTCGAGCCGTCGTCGATTACGATCACGCGCAGATTGGGATAATTGGAGTTGAGCGCAGCGCGCACCGTCCGCACAATCACCTTCTCTTCGTTGTAAGCGGGAATGAGAACCGCCACTTTTGGCCGGTACGACGCGACTTCGGCGGGCTTGCCGAAAATCTTCTCTTGCAGGCGGTCGTAGATGGCCGCGGCTCCGATGAACAGCAGCCGCCCCGTCATGAGCAGGTCGCCGAGAAAAAATATCCATGTGATCCCGACGATGCCGGCCTCGAAGAGCCAGAAGCCCAGTCCGTCAAGGCGCGCGGCCCAGCGTTGCCCCGTACTCAACGGCGCCATTACGTCGGCTCGCGTCTTGCCGAACAACTGAAATACTGGCACGACCGAATACCCTCGCGCGCGAATTCCGTCGATGATCATGGGCAACGCCCGCACCGTCTCGGCTCGATTGCCGCCGCCATCATGCAGCAGCACGATGTTGCCGCAGCGCAGGTTGTTCACGCCGCAAGGCGGCAAGTGCCCTAGCACGTATGCGGAGATCTCCTCGGCCGTGTGACGCCGCGGCTTGTCGCTCCAATCATTGGGGTCAATCCGGTTGCCGACGGTTATATAGCCCATGTCTTGCGCGAACTCGAGCGGCCGCACTTGGTCGGCGGTATCCGGCTCTTCGTCAATCGCATAGGGCGGGCGCAGCAGCGTGGCTCGAATTCCCATCAGGCTGGCGAAGAGCCGTTCGGTTAGGTTCAGCTCCACCTTCATGTAGGTCGACGAGATATTGCTGACGTCGGGATGTGTAAAGGTGTGGTTGCCAATGGTGTGGCCTTCGTTGTAAATGCGCTTCGCCAGGCCGGAAAACTTGTCGGTCTGGATGCCGATCAGGAAAAACGTGGCTGGCGCGTGCTCGCGCTTGAGCACGTCGAGAATCTTGGGCGTCCATTCGGGATCGGGTCCATCGTCGAAGGTGAGCACCACCTGATTGGGGCTGTAACCGTAACGTCCCACGCGGTAGGGTTCTGGCAGGTTCTGAAAATTTTCGTCGGTGATCAGCTTTGTATTTGCATCGATGGTGAGGTCGCGCGTGCCATGCGTGGGCCGGTCTTCGATGCGAAGGATTTCGCCTTGGCCCTCCATGTCGACATCCTGGCCGGGAGGCACGTCGCGCAGTTTGTCGGCGGCGCCCGCATCGCCAGGAATATCCCACACCCGCCATAGCGACCGGTCCTCGCCGCCCAGCCGCCACAAAGCGAAAGTCTGAATGCCCAGCGTCTGCGCGGCCCGCATATGGTTCAGAGCCGTGACCCCATCGAGAAACCAGACGTCGTGGCGGAGGCTGCGTTCATCCAGATAACTGAAATGCGGATTCAGCGCATCGTCGTCGAAAACCACATCTTCATCGGAATCGCGTGCGGCCAGCCAGGCTTCCTGCACGCTGACCGAACTATCATGCGCACCCGCTGGAAGCTTGCCCTTTCTCGGTCTCAGCACCCAGTCGTAGCCGTAGTTGGCAATGGCGCAAATCAGCTTCTCCTTGGGAATCACGTTTACGGCGAACTTGAGATTGTCGACGAACCAATCCTGGGATGCGACCGGCCCCGATACCGCCCCGGGATAGTGCTCGTCATAGTTCATGACCACCACGCCATCCGCGGGCGCCGAAATCGCGGCGTAGTCGAACTCCTTATTGTGAGGCGGCACGCTGACGTAAAGCTTCATCCCACGCGAATGCAAATCCCCCGAAAGCTCGTTCAGCAGCGCAATGTAGCCGGGCTGCCCCACGCTGGGGAACGCCTCAAAATCCACCATCACGCCGCGGTAGTGGTCCGAAGAGAGGAATATTCCCACTTGCCGGCGAAAGCGCGCCCGCGCGGCGGGATCGTTCAGAAAGTCCGTAATGCCTCCCACCCAGTTGGCCCCATCGAAATTGTTGATCATGGGGAAGACTTCCATGGGGATGTTTTCCGATTTAAGGAACGGCATCACACGGTCGTCGACTGGGTGCGCGCGGTCGTTTTGCACGACGTCGAAAAAATTATTGGTCTGGTCGTCTACGCCTTGCAGTCTTCCATCGGCGGTAAGCACGTGCAGCCAGTCGGGATAAAGCAAATCGATCTGGCGCGCAAAATCGCGCAGAGAAGAAAGGCTGGCCGAATCCCAGGGAACGTAGAACGCCGCCCGGATGCCTTCTTCCTGGTTCAGTTTGACCTCTGAAGCAGGCAGCTTCGATTTCCGGTGGGAGCGGCTGGCCAGCTTTTTCTGGCGCTCGCGGGCTTTTTCCTTTTCGTTTTCCTTCAACGCCCGGAAAGCGCGCTTCTGCGGCGAAAACAACAATTCGGGCAGACGCTCGTCCCGCAGGGTGGTGTAGGCAAAGAAAATCACCAGCGCCGATAGCGCCGCGACCAGAGCGTCGACGAATCGTCTCAGTCGCTTCCAGCGGGCACGTTGCGGATCATAAAAGACTGGTTCGGCCATGAAGGGCTAACGGTTCATCGTATGCCGCATGCGGCTCACGGTCAATTCCCGGTGGGCCAGGGGAAAGGTACAGGGCAGAGTTAGTACTTCTTAACCATTGAGATGCAGTTTCTCGCTCCCCGGATGACTGCGAACGCGTATATTCTCAGCGTGCTGGAACTGGTGCGGAAGAATGCTCGATTCTTTCTTGCGGGGAGCTTGGCGGCATTCGCTCTGCGGTTGATTTTTCTGCTTCACTTTCCCGCCGTCGTCGACGATTCGCGGCTCTATGCCGATATCGCCGGAAATTGGCTCCAGCATGGCGTTTACGGCATCACCGATTCCGGCCAGGTCATGCCCACGCTCTCCCGTCTGCCTGGATACCCAGCGTTTCTGGCGGCGATTTTCGCCATCTTCGGCTGGAGCAACTTCCGCGCGGTTCTCCTCATTCAAGTTCTCTTCGACCTGGGAACGTGTCTCCTCATTGCGGATCTCGCCCGCCGCATGTTTTCTGACCGCGCGGGGAAAGCCGCGTTCATGCTCGCGGCGCTGTGTCCGTTCCTCGCCAACTACGCGGCCGCCGCTCTCACCGAAACGCTGGAAATCTTCTTTACCGTGTTGGCTCTGGATTTTGCCATGCGCGGCCTCGCAGCGCTCTCGCGCGAAAGCAACTTAACATCAACCGCGCCATGGCTCGGCTGCGGACTTTCTATCGGCGCGTGCATGCTTTTGCGGCCAGACGGCGGAATTTTGCTCGCCGCAATCGGTGGCTACCTGTTCTTCAGTTTCCTCAAAACCTTGGCCGGCGGGCGCAGGGCAGCGTACGCTCCCCGCTCCGGCTCTATTTTTCGCGCTGGCGTCATTCTGACCATCTCCGCTGTCGCGCCCCTTGTTCCGTGGACCCTGCGCAACCTCCACACCATGCACCGCCTGGAACCGCTCGCGCCCCGCTACGCCAACGACTCCGATGAACTCGTGATGACCGGATTCAATCGCTGGACCAAGACTTGGATCGCCGACTCCGCCTCCGTGCAGGAGATCTATTGGAATGTACCCGGAGAAGCCATCGACTTCTCCCGCCTGCCGCTGCGTGCTTTTGATTCCGCCGACCAACGGCGCCAAACCGCGCAACTCTTCGCCGATTACAACCAGGATCACGATGTAACTCCGGAACTCGACACGCGCTTTGCGGCGCTCGCCGCGGCCCGCGTTCACGCCGCGCCCTTGCGATTTTACGTTTGGTTGCCGGCTCTGCGCGTTGCCGACATGTGGCTGCGTCCTCGAACCGAACTGCTTCCTTCCGATCCGCGCTGGTGGGAGTTCAACGACGACCCCACATGGCTCGCCGTGAGTATTATTTTCGGCGCGATCAACCTGGCCTACGTCGCAGCGGCCGCTGCAGGCGTGTTTCGCTCGCGGGCAATCCCCAACATCGGACTGTTCGTTCTTTTCCTCGGGCTGCGTTCGCTGTTCCTCGGCACCCTGGAGAATCCGGAGCCCCGCTACACGCTGGAATGCTATCCCGCGGTCATAGTCCTGGCCGCCGCGCTCTTCATCTGTAAGTCGCATCGAAGCGATTGAAAAACCGCATAAACAGGCTCCCAAATCTGGAACGTCGCATGTGAAAAGGCGTATTCAAACGTTTCAAGAGGCGCAACCCGTTGAAAATTCAGCTTGCCTTTTGTGGCCCCGCAGTTGCACAATAGCGGCCCATCAGGTCTTCAGGGTCTCAATTCGTTCGTGATCCTGGGTCACAACGATCCCAAGTCAAGGCGTCTGCAGAAGGAGTTCCCAATGCGTGCAGCTAAGCTTGCGGCTTGTATTTCTTCTTGCTTTCCCTCCCGTCATCCAGCGGGCCAAAGTCCCCGGATTTCACGAGACGCTGGCGCGCGAAAGCCACGCAATCGGTGGCTCTCGATTGGCACGTTGGGTCTGCTTCTTGCCCTTGGGGCCGCCGTTTTAGGCGGAGATCGGGCGGTTGCTCAGCAGGCGACCGCTTTGCTGACCGGTTCCGTCAAAGACGCCACCGGAGCCGTGGTAGTGGGCGCAAAGGTTACGTTGAAGAATGCGAACACGAATATCGCCCACACACAAACAACCGGCAAGGATGGCGACTATCTATTCAATCTGGTTCCCATTGGCACCTATGAGTTGGCGGTGGAACAAACGGGCTTCGACAAGTATCTCCGCAAGGGCATCACCCTCGAGATCAACCAAAACGCGCGTCTGGATGTCACGCTGAAAATCGGCGCGACCAGTCAGGTCGTGGAAGTTACGGGAGACCTGGCCCAAGTCGATACGGTCAGCGCGACTCTGGGCAAGGTGGAGACGACGCAGCGCATCCTTGAGTTGCCGCTGGTCGACCGCGATACCATGCAACTGGGTTTGCTCCAGGCCGGTGTCTTTGCACCTGACCAGGATGATGGATCGGGGAATCCCTTCTCCGTCAGCGGGCAGCGTTCCGAGTCGATGACTTTCTTGCTCGACGGCGCGGACAACAACGACTTTTTAGGAAATAACATTGTCGTAAATCCAAATCCCGACGCCGTCGCCGAGTTCAAGATCATTACCAACAATTACACGGCCGAATACGGACGCACATCCGGCGGGATCGTGAATCAGGTAATTAAGTCTGGCACCAACTCGGTGCATGGCAGCCTGTTCGAGTTTTTCCGCAACAACGACCTCAATGCCAGCGACTACCTGCTTCAGGAAGTGCCCATCTTCAAACGTAACCTCTTCGGGGGCACCATTGGCGGCCCACTCAAGAAAGACAAGACATTCCTTTTCGCCTCCTACCAGGGAAACCGGCGGCGCGAGGGTCAGGTGGCCCCGCAATTGACCGTACTGAGCCAGGCGGAACGCACCGGAGACTTCAGCGAACTCTATACCGGACAAACCGACGCGGCGACTGGCTATGACTTCGGCCAACTCTACAATCCCATCACCGGAAATCCTTACACCTGCTCCGGGGGCGCGGTCTGCAACGTTATCCCCGTGGATCCCGTGATTCAGAACTACATCACTAACTATCTGCCGTTGCCCAACCGACCCGGGAATGAGTTCGTTTCCGCCCCCGTCGCCAGCATTCGCGACGACCAAGGGATACTCCGGTTGGACCAGAATTTTTCCTCGAAGGACCTGTTTTCCGCTGTCTACCTCATTGACGACACGGGCGACTCCTACCCCTTTGAGATTGTGAAAGGAGCGTCAACCGGCGGCGACGTTCCCGTGGGATCGGGCTTTACCGACGGCTACCGTTATCAGAGCGGTTCCTTGACCTGGACCCATACGCTCTCGCCGACCCTGGTGAACGAACTGCGCTTCGCCGCCAACCGCGTGGCCAGTTTGACCGCCGTTCCCCAGCAGAACACCTCGCCCCAATCGCTCGGATTTACCACCGTGCATTCCGATGATCCGGCGGGCACGGCCGCGCCACTTATTTCCGTCAGCGGCGCATTCGAATTGGGTCCTTCTCCGCAAGGCCCGACGAAGATCCACGACGTTACCTTCCAGTACCAGGACACTGTGTCATGGACTCACGGACGTCACGACCTGAAGTTCGGCGGCGATCTGCGCTGGGTGCGGAACAATTTCAACTATGATTTTTACAACAACGGCAGCCTCTCCTTTGGCGACTTTGGCGCATTTACGGCCAGCCCCGTGAGCACCGCCTCGTCGGGTAGCGATCTGGCTGACTTTGTGGGAGGGTATTGGGACAACTACTATCAGTTCTCCAACGCGGTTTACGGCATCCGCACTCACTCCCTGTACTTCTTCGGCGAGGATGCGTGGAAAGCCACGAAGACACTCACCCTCAATTACGGGCTCAGGTACGAATACAATTCCCCGCAAATCGATCCGCACAACGAAGTCATCGGCTGGTACCCAGGACAACAATCCACCGTGTTTCCATTGTCCCCTCCCGATTTCCTTTATCCCGGTGATCCAGGAACGCCTAATCGCGGACTGATTTACCCAGATCGCAACAATTTCGCCCCGCGCTTCGGCTTCGCCTGGGACGTCCTGGGAAATGCCAAGCTGGTCATGCGCGGCGGCTTCGGAATCTTTTACGACATCGAGGATGGCGCTCTGAATCTGCAGTTTGGCGGCCAGCCTCCCCACGGGTACGTTGCCAACAACTACCCCTGTTATTCCTTCCCGGAAGGATGTGTCAACAGTCCAACGGCCAGTGGGTTCGTGGCAGACCCATTCGGACTTTCCGGAAACTTCGCGAGCTCCTACCCCGATCCCTATCCCTTCGCCGCCGGCGGCTTTAACGGAACTTTCTTTTCCCCGGCGCTTCCCTTCGCATTCGTCGTGTCGCCGCACTTCCGCACGCCCTACGCGGAGAATTTTAACTACGGGTTTCAATACCAACTCACAAAAGACATCATGGTCGAAGCCGTGTATGTTGGAAGCTTAAGCCGCAAGGCCATCAGCAGCAACGAAACCAACTACCCCAGTCTTGCGATTCTCCAACAACAGCTGGCAGTGAACGGAGTGGACGGACTCAATCCTGAATGTGCGCGCCCGCTGGCGGCCTGCGACAGTCCGCTCGACCCGTCTGGCGTGCCCACAGGGGCGCAGCAGATTTACACGAACCAAAGCAACGGCAGTTCTTCCAGTAACGAATTTCAACTTACTGTCGACAAGCGTTTCAGCCACGGCCTCACCTTTCGCGCCGCGTATACCTTGTCGAAGACAATCGATGTTTCTTCCGGTTTTCGCGCCCGGTCCTCCACCTATACTATTCCGACGGACCCGGCGTTCGACCGCGGGTTGGCTGATTTCGACGCCACTCACCGGCTCGTGATTAGCCCCATCTGGCAGATCCCTTGGAATAAACCGTTCTCGGGCAACAAATTCCTGCGCAAGGCAACCGAGGGATGGTCCATCGCCGGTATCGCCTCCTTCCAGTCCGGCACGCCGTTTACTTTGTATTCCAACAATAACTCCAGCGAGTTCGACAACTTCCTGGATCGTCCCGATGTAACCGGTCCGATTCAGATTTTTCATAATCCCAGGCAGATCCAGACTCTATCGGGAAGCTGCGGCGGGGGCACGCCCGGCCACTATTACTTCGATCCCACGAACCTCGACTGCGCTAACGTTCCGCTTTTCAGCCATGGTGACATGGGGCGCAATGTCCTGAGGGGACCGGGCATCAACAATTGGGACTTGTCGCTGCTGAAGGATTTCAAGTTTACGGAAACGAAGTCTCTGCAATTCCGGACGGAATTCTTCAACGCTTTCAACCATGCCCAGTTCTACAGCCCGACTTTGCAAGCGGGGACCGAGGGGGGTAGCGGCAACTTTGGCCAGATCACAACCGACCGCGGAGCGCGCATCGTCCAGTTCGCACTGAAGCTATATTTCTGAGAGGATCAGCGTGGCGCTGGATCACAACCGAGCGCGATTTCAGTTCTTGGTGCGATGGTTTCCGGAAAGAATGTGCGGTCCGTCAGTGACGCGAAATGCGCTTGCCCCCGGACCGCAAAACGTGGAAAAACGGTCGCGAAACCTGGGAAACCGCGCGTGATCGCTCCGCAAAGCTTCCGGCAACTCGTGCGCGATCAGCGTGATGCAGGGAATCGGGCGCTGACGGAAAGTTCGCGATCCACGCGAACGCGTTGAAACCACAGTGGGTTACTCCAAACTCAGTGCGCGCAAAAATGGAAGAATTGCCCGATTTCACAATCGCAACCTTGGCCGAAGTTCCATGCCTGCAAGCAGATGCGGGCCATCGGCGCGAATTGCGCACCGGCAGATTCCTGCTAACAAATTGAAATCTCAAGAGGTTGCGAAGGTTACGAGAGCGGCGAATCGCTCATGCGGAAGCGCGTGCGCACGTGCTCGGAGATTAATTCGATAGCGGGGCGGTTCGACACCGGGTCGCTCTGGGCTAGATACTTCATGGCTTCTACCAGCAACCGCTGCCCGTCCACGTAACGCGGATCGTCAGTGCGCTCTCTTCGCTTGCTGCGAAACTTGGGCGGCACCGGAATCGTAAAAACCTTGGCCATGAATAAACTCGAAGGAAATCCTAGGGCAGTATAGCGCCCGCCGCGCACTTTTCAGCATACATTCTTGGGCTTTAAATTCAATCACTTACCCTCCGGGCGAGATAAACTGCGTCTTGCCCGTGGTTTTCAAACGAAACACGTCGTTGCCGATCTTCGCCTGCATGTTCACTGCGGAATACTTCGCCAGGCGATAGTCGTCCTGAGTTTGCATGAACTGCTGTTGCACGGAGATCCCGCGGCTTAAGTCGATCCACAACAGAATCTTCGAGAAGTTGTTGCGCAGTTTCTCGCTCTTCGGAATCAGTTGCAGCTTCGCGGTCGCAACCCCGAGCACAGTCTCGTCGCCGAGGTAGGTCACGTCGAAAGACTTCTTCAAATCCTCGCCGCTTCCGCCAAAGCCCAACACCAGATAGCTCTCGATCTCGTTACGATTGCCGCCAGTCGAGTACTGCGTCACCTGCTCGATCTTCGGCGCGTACACCTGCAGCTTGCCGTCTTTGTAGAGCACAAACTTGTGGTCGGGTTCTTTGATCTCCGCCATCATTTCGATGTTTTTCCCCGACCGCCGATAGTAGACCGTGCCTTTCTGCTCGTCGTGTTCGTCCACCACTTTCTGATACTGATCCCAGACGAACTCGGCTTGCGTAGCGTGGAAGCTGGCTGCGGCAGAGTCCATTTTCTTGAGGACGCATTCCAACTCGCATGCTTCCGCTGAATTCTGCTGAGGAGATGCGCCGAAGGCGCACAGGAAGGTTCCCACAAGCAGAGTCGCAAGGATGCGGCAAAAGGGTTTCAATCGCGGTCCCCCAATCCAAGCTTCGTCTTCGTGAGTATTATCGTCCACTGCAAATCCAGTTACTCTCTTTTCGCCAAAACTTTGTAGCTCTGCACGTGTCCTTTGCCATCGGCCACCGGCTCGTACGACACAATCGAAACTGCGCCTGAAATCGGCTGGATGATGTGCAACAACTGATCCCGCACCGAGCGATCGTCTCCCGAGGTGATCGCGCCGGCCGAAATCTGGTAGAGCAGGCCGCCCTGCGCGTCGGGCGTGACCACCACATCAGTGAGATGCGGCTCGCGGGGAACAGGTTTGTCGTTGAAGTTAATCACCTTGGGCGAGAAGAAGACGAAGATGAGGATCAGCGTGACCATGATGTCATAGTGCAACGTGCCACGCTCATGTTGCCAGAGGATGTAGCTGCGAATTGTGCGCCAGACGGCGTTCATCGGCAGGGCAGGCGCGCTGGGCGCGACCGTACTTATTTCGGCTCTATGCAAGTCCTTACTCTATGCAAGTCTAGTGACGGCTGCGTTTCTTGGCAATGGGGAAGCTGTCTGCTCATGGCTCGGACCCTGGGTCGAGCGCCTCGGGTTCCCGTTGGAAGCTGGGAGCCAGAAGCTAGAAGCTCTTCTTCGTGATGCGCTCGGCGCCAATGTAGGGCCGCAGAACCTCGGGAATGACTACGCTTCCGTCGGCCTGTTGGTAGTTCTCGACAATCGCGACCCAGGTGCGACCCACGGCCAAGCCACTGCCGTTCAGCGTGTGCACGAACTCGGTCTTGTTCTTGCCTTCGGGACGGTAACGGATATTCGCCCGCCGCGCCTGGTAGGACTCGAAATTCGAGCACGACGAAATTTCGCGAAACAACTGCTGCCCCGGCAGCCAGACTTCGATGTCATACGTCTTCGCCGAGGACGGTCCCATGTCGCCCGTGCATAACGCCATGGTGCGATAGTGCAGGCCGAGTTTTTGCAGAACGGTTTCGGCATTGCACGTGAGCTTCTCGTGTTCGTCGTACGAGTTCTCGGGCCGCGAGAACTTCACCAACTCAACTTTCTGAAACTGATGCTGCCGGATGATCCCCCGCACGTCTTTGCCGTACGATCCCGCCTCGCTGCGGAAGCATGGGGTGTATGCCGTCAGAGAAATCGGCAGGCGCGCTGCGTCGAGAATTTCGTCCCGGTAGAGATTTGTGACCGGGACTTCGGCTGTCGGAATAAGCCAGAACTTGCGTTCATAAGACATGTCTGTCCATGCGACAGTTTTTGCCGGTTCGGTGTTTACAAGAGCTCGCTCGAAGACCTCCGCGGTCCGTAGCGTATCGTCGACCGATACAACCCTGCCAGCATGATCCCAGCCCTTCACAAAGACCGTCTCGTCGGGAACGGGAGGATGCCCCGGATCTTCTTCCCAAACACCCGTCGGCACGTGAAACGAATCAGCGGCGAATTTCGGCAACTGCCCCGTGCCATACATCGAATCCGAATTCACCAGGTATGGCGGCAGAACCTCGGTATAGCCATGCTCCCGCGTATGCAGATCGAGCATGAAATTTGCCAGCGCGCGTTCCAGCTTCGCGCCCGTGTCCCAATAAACCGCGAAGCGCGCGCCAGTCAATTTAACCGCGCGCTCCAGATCGAGCACGCCCAACTCCGCTCCAATCTCCCAGTGCGGCTTCGGAGCAAAGTCAAACTCCGGAGGCGCGCCCCAGCGCCGCACTTCCACATTCTCTTCCGCGCTGTGCCCAACCGGCACGCTCGTGTGCGGCACATTTGGTATGCCGGAAAGAATATCCTGCAACCGTGCGTCGAGGTCGGCGGCGGTTTTTTCGCGCGTCTGAATCTGCTCGCGCAGGTCTTTGGTTTCGGCGATGGCAGCGCTGGCATCCTGGCCGGTTTTTTTCAGCTTGGCGATGTCTTCGGAGGCCTTGTTGCGCTGCGCCTTCATGGTCTCAGCGTCGGTGATGGCCTGCCGCCGTTGCGTGTCGACGTCGCGAAAATCCTTGAGCACGGCAGCCGGGTCCGCGCCGCGCTGGCGCAGCATTTCTTCCACCCGGGGCAGATTGTCGCGAACAAAGTTCAGGTCGAGCATGGGAACAACTACTTTATCGGAAACGGGGCGCAGAATGCACGCGGGAGGGGATGCGGGTGGTATCTTAATTAAGACACTACCGAGATGCTCATGTGGGAACAGCCGCCTTCGGCTGTCCGGTCGAGCGAAGCTCGACTGTCTCGGCTTTCCCCAACCCTCCCGCCTGTGTAAACTAGCTGCGCAATGAGATTCTTTCCCCGCTCCATTGCTGTGTCCGAATGTATTCTTCTGGCGGTCGTGGCCGCCCTCATCCCAGATTCCATCCCTGCCAGCTTCGCCTCCGCGTACAACGCCCACCCCAAGCTCGTTGTGGTGATTGTCATTGACCAGTTTCGCGGCGATTATCTGGAGCGCTACCGCGACCAGTTCGGCGAGGGAGGGTTTCGGCTGCTGCTAGACCATGGCGCCAACTTTACCGACTGCAACTACGATTACGCCAACACGCGCACCGCTCCCGGACACGCCACGCTGTTTACCGGCGCGTATAGCAACGGTCACGGCATTGCGGCGAATGAGTGGTGGGATCCGAAGAAAAAGAAAATGGTCACGTCGGTAGAAGACGACGACACCACGCTTGTCGGCATCGCCGGAGAGATCGCCGCGAATAAGACTGGTGCGTCGCCGCATAATCTGCTGGCCGATACGCTAGGGGACGAACTGAAGCTGGCGACGCAAGGGCAGGCGCGGGTGTTTGCCGTTTCGTTGAAAGACCGCGCGGCGGTGCTCCCCGGCGGCTTCGCCGCTGACGCGGCGTACTGGATCGATCCGAAGAGCGGAGCTTGGGTTACCTCGACTTATTATCGCCGCGATTTGCCCAAGTGGGCGCAGGATTTCAACGGCGGCAATCGCGCGGCGAAATATTGGGACCGCGATTGGAAGAACTCGAATGGCGATATGCTGCGCTCGACCGCCCATCGCAAGAGTAAAGACGGTTCTGACGCGGGCTTCTACGAAGTAATCGGATCAACGCCCTTTGCGAACGAGTATGAGTTGGAATTCTCGAAGGAATTGGTGGTTTACGAAAATCTGGGCGCAGGACAGGCGACCGACTTGCTCGCCATCAGCCTTTCGGCGAACGATATTCTTGGGCATCAGGTGGGGCCGGATTCGCCGGAGATGGCTGCCATGGCTTTGGCCCTCGATCGCGAACTGGCCGACTTCTTCGCTTTCCTCGGTCACCAGATCGGCCTCGCAAATGTGTGGATTGCGCTCTCGGCCGACCACGGCATTTCCGCATTACCCGATGCCGCGAAGAAGCTGCGCATTCCCGCCGCCAATCTGGACGCGGGCAAACTCGAAGCGCAGATCAACGGCGCGCTGGCGGCGAAGTATTCGCCCGGACATGCGGCTTACATCAAGTTCGACTATCCGGTGGCATGGCTCGATCAGGACGCTTTCGCTGTCGCACACGTAAAAGAGCGCGACGCGGAAGCTGCAGTGGGCGAGGCGATGAAGCAGGCCGGTCTGCGCGACTACTTCACCAAATCACAACTTGCGGAGGGCGAAGTTTCTGCTAGCGCGTTCGGCAAGAAGTTCTTGAATAGCTACTCGCCAGAAGGCGGCTGGTATGTGATGGGCGTTCCGGAAATTTACACCGTCGGGCCAGCGAAAGGAACGGACCACGCGTCGCCTTACACCTACGACACGCACGTGCCGCTGGCTTTCTATGGGCTGCCATTTCGTCCGGGAACCTATCGCACGCACGCCGAACCGGTGGATATGGCTGTAACATTGGCGTCACTGTTGGGAATCAACGCTCCCACGCATGCAGTGGGACGCGTGCTGACCGAGGCGCTCGCCGCGCCGCGCGGCGCGATAACAGCGGGTCCTGCGGCTTCTGATGGATCTCGGAATGAAAGGCCGCCGCAGTGAGCTCAACTTCCTCTTCCGACAACGCGGGCAAGACTTCCCTGGATTTCAGCGTGAACTTTGCCGGCATCGAGCTCAAGAATCCGATCCTTGCGGCGAGCGGGACATTCGGCTACGGCGTCGAGTTCGAAGATGTCGTCCACCTCGACAAACTGGGAGGATTCGTCGTCAAAGGGCTTTCGCGCGAGCCCATGATCGGCAACCCGCCCCCGCGTTTGTGGGAAACCGCGGCCGGCATGCTCAATGCGATTGGCTTGCAAAATATCGGTGCCACAGCGTTTCTCGAAGAAAAGCTGCCCAGGCTCCGGCAGATCAAGAACATCGTGGTTTTTGCCAATGTCTTCGGCTACACCCGCGAGGACTACGAAAGAACAATCGAGATCCTCAACGATGGCGAAGGCATTGCCGCTTACGAACTGAATGTTTCGTGTCCGAATACTGCCCATGGCGGGCTGCAATTTGGCAGCGATCCGCGGCTGCTCGATGAAGTGGTGACCACGGCGAAGCGCGCCGCGCGGCGGCCGCTGATCGTCAAGCTCTCGCCGAACGTGACCAGCATCGCGCAGATGGCGCACGTTGCACAGGAGGCGGGCGCGGACGCGATCTCGCTGATCAACACTTTCGTGGCCATGGCTATCGACGCCGACACACGCAAGCCCCGCATCGCCAATGTTACGGCAGGGCTCTCCGGCCCTGCGATCAAGCCGATCGCGCTGCGCATGGTCTATGACGCGGCGCACGCGGTGAAGATTCCGGTGATCGGCATGGGAGGCATATCGACTGCGGCCGATGTGGCGGAATTCATGCTGGCGGGCGCGACTGCGGTACAGATCGGAACGGCGAGCTATTGGGATCCCCGCGCCACCGAGAAGATCGCGGACGAACTGCGGCGCTGGTGCGGGGATCGCGGCGTCACGCGGCTGGCGGAGCTTACTGGGGGATTAATCGTAGAGTAGGCATCCCCATCGCGGTGCGCCGAACGGCCTGCTAATGTCCGTGAGCGTACCAGATCGAGCCGGGAGACTTGTAATTTCGCCCCGCTCCCCATACCACATGCGTGGTTCCGAGGTTATCGATGGCGATGGAAAAATAGTCGCCAAAGGGAAAACGGAAGCCATCGGGTAGGATGTAATCGTAGCCGTGCGCCGGGCCGGAGAGTTGTGTTTCCGCCGACCAAGTCGCTCCGCCGTTGCTCGACGCGCGATAGAAAACGTTCCATAAGGGGGCATTGCGCGTGTCCATCCAGGCAATGCGCACGTCGCCCGGGATGCCCGCGGTAATTGCGGGGAAACAATGCTCGACCTGATCGTCGGCGGAGGAAACGTCCGCCTTCAGCGACCAGCTTGCCCCGCCGGTGGTGGAAGACGAAAAATACATGCGCTCGGGGCCGCCGTTGACGTTGCCCGCGTTCCACAATGCATAAACGGTTCCAGCCGCGTCGGATGCGAGCGCTATCTGAGCGCCGAGGTATCCAGTCTCGCAGTTCTCGGCGGCGCAGCCCGGCGGCGCGCTGGAAGTGTCCAGCAGAACTGTGTTCCAGTTGCGGCCGGCATCTGTCGACTGGCTCACGTAAATGCTGACCGGGCGAGCGCTGATCTCGTGCCGCGCGTAGGCGGTCCAGGAAAAATACACATTGCCGTTTGGATCAATCGTCGCGCCGCCGGCCAGCGACGATCCCGATCCGGCGTTCTGGCTCACGATTGCGCGGGAGAAGTTTTGGGCATAGTCATGCGACGCAGCGACCAGAAATTTCTCATCGTGATTGAATCCTACATATACATCGGCGCCATGCACTGCTAGCACAGGCTTGTCGGCGTCATCGCGCGAGCGCTCGGCGACGGCAAAATACCAGGTGCGGCCGAAGTCCTGCGACCTTGCCACCATCACATCCCGTTTATTATTCTGCAGCCAGGACGTGTAGACGGTTTGCCGGTCCACGGGGTCAACCACAATCTGCGGATCGAACTGACCGGTCGAGGAAGGCGTCAGCGGATGTGGCGCTTCCCACGATAATCCGTTGTCATTGCTGACAAGCAGAGAGATCGTCGGTGCGGTGCATGCCGGGCAATCGCTTACGGCGCCATATTGGGGAAACAGAATATAGATGTGTCCGTGGCCATCCGCGGCCAGAGCGGGTTCCCATTGATCCCCAGTGTTGTAGCCAACGCGGCGCTGCGGCGTAAAGCTTGCCGCGGCCAGTGCGGCCTGTGCCGTCGCCAGCGCCAATAGCAGGCAGATGGCAAACTTCTGCACACTCCTGGCGCGGCTGGACCTAAAACCCACAGAACTTCTCCTGGGACAACTCTGCGACAACCTTGACCGAACTCTATCGTGAATCCCGCCGCAGCGTCAATTGCCCAATCAGGCCGGTAGTGGCTCAATTTGAATTCTTCACGATTGCGCCCTCTCTGGAGTCATCCCGAAGTCCCGCGTTTTCACCAGAGGGACGAGGGATCTCGCGTGTGCACACAAGCGTCCTGAATCATACTGAGCCACTACCATCAGGCCACAAGGGTAGACCATTACACTCTTGCCGAAGTCGCAGTGGCTTACCGTGAATTGACTCCGCTGCCGAATTTTGGGTACTGTCATTTCGCCCTCAGCGGTTTAACGTTGAATGACAAGCATGAATCTCCAACACTTCATTGACCAGCACCCCTCCGTGTTTGCGGTGATCTTCCCGCTCTACTTTCTCATTTTGTGGCTTTTGGTCGGCTCGATCGTCAGCTTCATCGGCGGCTGGTTCTCGCTAGCCAAGCTCTATCGCACGCGGGTCGCTTTCCACGGAGCGAAATGGAGAATGCGGAGCGGACAGATGCGGTGGCTGACGAATTACAACAAAGTGTTGACCATCGGAGCCAGTCCGCAGGGTTTGTATTTGGCCAGCATGTTCCTCTTTCGGTTCATGCACCCTCCGCTGCTGGTTCCATGGAGCGAGATCAAAGTTAGAACGAAGAAGGGCTGGGTGTTCGAATACGTGATTTTCACCATGGGACATGAGTTGGCGATCCCTCTGCGGATTCGCGCGCAGCTCGCGGAGATGTTGCAATGGGCGGCTAAAGATGATTGGCCGGTTGAGGAGATCTAATTGGCGGACCTGGCTCGGCTGGCTTTGCCTTTAGCCGGGGGTTACGCCCCACAATCGCTAACTTAAGCCACGGCTCGTTCCGGAGGACAGACGACCATCCGGGAGCTGTTGACCTACCTGCTACGCTGGGGATCGAAATGGGTCTTTTCGTGCGGCATCGGTTTGACCGCCCCGCTCTCTACGCAGCGCTGGATGCGCAGCGCCGCGCACGCGAAATCTCCTGGCAACAAGTCGCGAGAGAGACGGGCGTGGCCGCTTCCACCATCATCGCTACCAAGCGCGAGGGGCCCATGGAGACCGACGGAATGCTGACGATGGTGCGCTGGCTGGGCTGCACCCCGGAGAAGTTTATTCACGATTCTGAATGTCTATCAGTTGCCGAAACGGCCTCCGCGACTGCGAGGTTTCTCGCTGGGCGACGGTTCAACACCATAAGGCTCTACCAAGCGCTGGATGCACAACGTCGGTCGCGGAAAATGACCTGGTTGGAGGTAGCTCAAGAGATCGGCGATGAGATCGCACCTACGATGCTGACCCGGCTTGCGAAGGGAGGGCGCATTGCGGTGCGTGTGATGGTGCCTGCCGTCCGATGGCTAGGGATGACCGTCGAAATCTTCACACACGATTGAGCCTACACTCGTGAGCGTCGGGCAGCTCGGAGGGGGTCACGCCCCATAAGCGCTAACCTAAGGATTACTTCCGCTTTGCCCGTCATCCGCCCGCAGCGCGGATTTGGCCCGGCCATTCTAGGGCAAAAACAACGGGACATTTCTGGAACAATCCTGCGCCGCCCGCAGTCATATCCGGTCTATAGGGTTGTGTCTTCTCGGCTGGGCCCGGTCTCGATTCAGACAAGCGTCAGTGGGTGTCGCTTCCCACAAAAGTGGGCCACAGGCTGTCTCACATCGGCAACGTTCGCAGCGCCATCTCGACTACGCGCTGCAATTTACTTCGGCTTGCGCCGCCCGCTGCCTGAACTGCCATTCCGTAGAGGACCGTCGCGATGTAGCGAGCAAGATCAGCAGGGTTCACATTGGCCGGTAGGTCACCTTCTGATTTCGCACGCTCGAAACGCCGGCGCATCGCAGCTTCACCCGCCGCACGGCAGGCGGTCAGTTCCTGCCGGATGGAATCGGCCGCCTCGCCGGACGCAAGCGTACCTTGCACCATGAGGCACCCACCGGGATTGCGCCGGGCTGTGTTCAAATCGGCCGCACCCAGCAGCAATCGTTCCACGACTGCGCGGGCGGTCGGCTCCCTTAACGCTTCTCGGGTGTAGGCCGCCGGCCCCTTCAAGTAACGGTCGAGCGCCTTGCGGAACAGCGCTTCTTTGTCGCCAAAGGCGGCATACAGACTCGGACGATTGACGCCCACAGCTTTGGTCAGGTCCGACAGAGACGCGCCCTCATATCCCTTTCGCCAGAACACTGCCAGCGCGCGGTCCAACGCTCGGTCGATATCGAAGGAGCGGGGACGTCCCATTCGTTTTGAGGATTTATTCCGTGCCATACCTGTCTATGATGCCCCTTCCATACCTATCGGTACAAATATTGCATCTATTCAGCCGCCCGTGACATCTGTACTGGGCGGTACGGAAATATGGCATGAGAAACAGGATATCAGACAGGAGAGAGACTCATGAGTAAGCTGGAAGGAAAAGTAGCAGTCATCACCGGAGGCAATAGCGGAATCGGTCTTGCTACGGCACAACGCTTCGTTGCGGAGGGCGCGTACGTCTTTATCACGGGCCGCCGTCAGAGCGAGCTCGACGCAGCAGTGAAGCAGATCGGTAAGAATATTACTGCAGTGCAGGGCGACGTTTCAAATCTTGCGGATCTCGATCGTTTGTACGCCACTGTGAAGCAGCAGAAGGGGCACATCGACGTTCTATTCGCCAACGCCGGCACCGGACAATTCGCCCCGCTCGCCGCAATCACCGAAGAGCACTTCGACAACACTTTCAACGCGAACGTCAAGGGTCTTCTATTCACCGTGCAAAAGGCGCTTCCGCTCCTTAAGGACGGAAGTTCCGTCATTCTGAATGCGTCGATCGTTGCCAGTACTGGAGCGCCCGCGATGAGTGTCTACAGCGCCTCCAAAGCCGCCGTGCGTTCTTTCGCGCGTACCTTCACCACGGATCTTAAAGACCGCAAAATCCGCGTGAACGCTGTTAGTCCTGGCGTAATTCCCTCGCCGGGCTACCGCAATTCGCTGGGGATGACGGAAGAACAAGTCAAGCAGTACGCAGACAGCGTCGTGGGCAATATACCACTCGGTCGCACCGGAACCTTGGACGAAATTGCCAAAGTGGTGTCGTTTCTCGCTTCTGACGAAAGTAGCTATATCACTGGCATCGAACTGGTCGTCGATGGCGGCATGACCCAGATCTGACCAGCTTGACCACCGGCGCCTCGCCGCAATTTCCGCGGCACACGACGCTTCATGACGGGTTGTTTCCGGGCTCCGTCCGGTTGGTCGGCAAACCTTACGTTAGGATTATTTCCCGATTGCCCGTCATGCATTCCGAATCTGCCTTGTGCCAAGACCAGTGAAGTACAATTTGACTTCGTGCCTCAAAAGTCCGGTCACGAGGGCGCGGTTTCAAACGCGGCAACGACAGCGTAGAATTTGCCAATTCCACGGAGCGCGAAAAACCATGCGCCGGTACCATCACATCGGAATTCCCACTACTGAAGCGAAGCCCGGCGAGACCCACTTGAAACACCTGAAACTCTTTGTCGTGAGCCACGAGAAAAGCGAATTTGGCGTGGAGTGGATGCGTTTCGAAGCGGACGCGGCGGTCCCTGATCTCGTCCGGCAAGTTCCGCACGTCGCGTTTGAAGTGGCTGATCTCGCCTCCGAGCTTGCTGGCCGCGAAATCCTGATTCCTCCCAACAGCCCATCCGACGGCGTCCGCGTTGCGTTCATCGTCGAAAATGGCGCGCCTATCGAACTCCTCGAATTCACCGACCCCAACCATCCTGGCCGCCGCCAGCACAGCAAGATGCTGATATAAACACCCTCCATCCAAAGCACCTCTTAGAGCGAAGGCGAGCACTTGACACCTTTCAAGAGTGGCCAGCCCCCGGGGCAACTTCCAGCCTGCCCTACTTTAAGTTAGCGCTTATGGGGTTACGCCCCCAGAGCGCTTTCTTGTGGACGTACCCTGGTTGCAAAATAGCTTATTGCTCATCGATGCTTGCGTCGGGCGTGACTTTCTGGCGGTTTCGTCATCTAATAGAATGCGTGAGTGAGCGGGCGAAAATGGCCCACACAAGGCCGCCGTTCCGGCGGCGCTACCGAGGAGCGATTCGTAAGATGCAGAAAGCCACATTTGCAGCGGGATGTTTCTGGGGAGTGGAAGCGACCTTCCGGGCGATGCCGGGAGTGCTCGCGACACGCGTGGGCTACATCGGCGGCAGCACCGACAAGCCTACTTACAAGGAAGTTTGCACCGATCGCACCGGCCACGCCGAGGCGGTCGAAGTCGAGTTCGATCCCGCCAAGGTCCGCTATGAGGATCTGCTGAAAGTGTTCTGGGAGAACCACGACCCCACCCAACTAAACCGGCAGGGACCGGACTGGGGTTCGCAATACCGCTCCGCCATCTTCTTTCACACGCCGGAGCAGCAGACCGCCGCGCAAGCCTCGAAGGAATCCCTGGGGCAAGCGCGCCGCTACTCCAAGCCGATTGTCACCCAGATTGTTCCTGCGGTGACCTTCTATGCCGCCGAGGACTACCACCAGCAATATCTGGAGAAGCGTGGTTTGGCGAGCTGTCACATTAAGGCATAGCTAGGGCATGCGGGATTGCATGCCACGTCGTCCGCTGTGTTCGACGTTCGGTCGCGGGGGGTGTGCGCAGCTCTTCCTGTTTGCGATCTGCGACTTTGCGTCTGCGACCCGTTTTCCACAGCCCCATGTGACATCTGACCTTGTGCCTACATCGAAGTTGCGCGATCATGGTCGAGGCCGTGACGGTCGGGACGACCCAGATCGTCGCGCCCCTAAGTCCTTTGTTTTGCCGATTTTAGTTCTAAGTCCTTTAGGGTCCCGATTTTGCGGGGATTTTCCTGCTAACTCGATGATTGCAATCGCCCCCATTAGGGTGGGGGGTATCGAGAGCAAGCAGCTTACACGCGCACAATCCGCGCTTTGACCTTCGATAGAAATCGCGCAGTGCAGATATTTTTCAGGCAGATTTCCACGCGCCGGAACGACACACTGCGCTAGCGGACCAGTTCCTGCCCCAACAGTGTGGGATTGCTGGCGGAGGATAAGCCGATTTCAAGATCGACCACCCGGTCGCGGACCAGTTGCGCGATTTCGCCATCGAAGTGCTGCATGCCTTCGGCTGCACCGGCTTTCATGGCGTCGAGCAATGTTTTGCCTTCGCGTTCGCCTTTCTCGATGCACTCGCGCGTGCGCGCATTGGCTTTCAGGATTTCGGCCACCGGCACGCGTCCGCTGCGATCGGTCTTCGGCAGAAGGCGCTGACAGATGATGTAGCGGAATGATTTGGCGAAGCGCTCGCGCACGCTTTGCTGCTCGGCCGGCAAGAACGAACTGACGATGCGCTCGACGGTCTTAGGCGCGTCCATGGTATTGAGGCTGGAAAGCACCAGGTGTCCAGTCTCGGCCGCTTCGAGAACGATCTCGATGGTTTCTCGGTCGCGCATCTCACCGACCAGAATGACCTTGGGCGCCTGCCGCAGCGCGGCGCGCAGGGCGTAAGCAAAGCTGGGCGTGTCGCTATGCAGTTCGCGCTGGTGAATGGTGGAGCATTTGTGGCTGTGCAGAAACTCGATGGGATCTTCGATGGTGATGATGTGGTAGTACTTCTCGCGATTGATGCAATCGAGCAGCACCGCGAGTGTGGATGACTTGCCGGATCCGGCAGGCCCGGTGACCAGGACGATGCCATCGCGCAGCTTGGCCACATCGGCGAGGTGGGCGGGCAAGCGGAGCGAAGCCAGATCCGGGATCGACGTGGAGATCACGCGCATCACGACGGCGCAACTGCCGCGCTGAATGAAGATGTTGACGCGAAAGCGGGCGACGCCGGCCAGGCCGTAGGAAATGTCACACGACCCGTGTTCGCGCAGGGTTGCGACCGCCTGTTTGTTGTCGCCGATCAGGTCGGCGGCGATGTGGCGGGTGTCGTCGGCAGTGAGCGTTGCGAGTCCCGGAACCTGCACCGGAATGAGCTGGCCGTAGACCTGGACCTGGGGCGGGCGTCCGGGAGAAAAAATCAGATCGCTGATCTTTTCCCCGGCACGCAGCATCGCGGCGAGTAAAGCTGGCGTGGCCACTTTGCCGCTGCCAGAATAACCCTCCAGAGAAACTGAAATTGATGCGATGCCCGGTGCTGCCATTCCATCCTCTGAACGAATGTTATGTTAGGGAATTGCCTGCGCCACAGAAGGGAGAACGGCCAACCACGGTCAATCTTGTGTCTACACTCTACCGCGCTGGCGGGTGATGCGCAGGGACAGTAAGTACATAGTCCTTCGTAATGTTGAACCCGCCCAAGATGAAACGGGCGGCCACCGGCCGCCCGAGTTCCTCGCGAAGTGCGCTTCGGGATTAACAGGTCTAGTTTGATTTCTTGGGCGGCGCTTTCTTCTTGGTGCCGAAGCCGGTTTCCACCGGAGCGCCTATGCTGGCCAGCATGGCTTTCGCTTCTTCGGAGTGCCCGCCGGTGGGCACCAATTCCAGGTATTTCTGGAAAGCCTCAGCGGTGCCAGGGGCAGCTACCATTTTGTCGCCCTGGAGGGTGGCTTTGCCAAGCAGATTCACACCCTTCTGATAGTAGGCTTCAGCTCGAGTGGGATCGGCGGCGATGCATTTATCGAAGGCCTCGATGGCCTGATCGGCTTTGCCGGCATTGGTGAGAACCGCTCCCATATTGAAGTAGTACTGCGCGGCAGCGGGGGGATCGGCTTTGGCCGCCAGATCGTAAGTCTTCATGGCGTCGTCGATCTTGCCGGCTTTGCTGTAGGCCTCGGCGAGGTTGTTGTAATAAGCCGCAAGGTTTTTGTTGGCGTTGGGGTCTTTGTCGTTGGTGGCGGCTTGCTTCAACTGCACCGCTTTCTGATAGGACTCGACGGCCAAGTCCAGGCGCTTTTGTTTCTCCGCGGCATCGGTCTGCTTGGGAGCGGACATGCGGTAGGCGTCGCCGAGTTTGAACCAGATGAGGTCGCGAGTGGCGTCAATCTGATTGGCGGCAATGAGGCTGGCAATCGCCGTGTCGTAGTCGCCGGCATCGGTGGCGGCTTTTGCCGCCGCCAGCTTTTCGTTCAAGGACTTCACGGTGCCTACTTCTTTTGCTTGCTTCTCCCTCGCTTCCTGCTGAGCCTTGATCTGTTCGGGGGTCAAACCCTGGCCTTTGGCCGCGTCCTCGGCCTGCTTCTTCATATCGAAGTCAAGGTTGTTTTCGTCCAACGTGACCTGAAACTTGTTGAAGTGGAAAATCTCCTTGTTGGCTTTGGCATCGTCCGCGCTCTTGTAGAGCGCCACGTTGTAAGTGCCGGCGCCAATGCCCAAGGAGAAATACTCACCCTTTTTGTTGGTTTTGAGCGTGTATTTCTGACCATTGTCCTGGTTGGCCCAAACCACTACTCCGTCGACAATGGGATTGCCTTGGGCGTCTTTGCAAACGCCCTTGACCGTTCCCGACGCACCCTGCGCGAGGACCGGGAGCGCGCACCGTCCCAGCATTAAGACAACAAGGGCGAACACTGCGAAAAGCTTCTTCATTTTGGCCTCCCGGCGCGAAAACTAAATGGTTCAACGGATTCCTGATGGTCGATTGGAACCAGCCCGTGAATGATCTGCGTCCGTTCCTTCAACCAATCGAAAATCGACAAACGCTAAAATGACCCCAGCGCGGCGTAGGGGATCGGATCCTTAACGCCCGCAGCCGCAAACGCCCGCAATCGCAACACGCAACTGTCGCACAGGCCGCAGGCTCTATCCTGGCGGCTGTAGCATGACCAAGTTAAATCGAATGGCGCGCCCAATTCAAGGCCAAGGCGGACAATCTCCGCCTTGCGCATGCCGATAAGTGGCGTGACGACTTCGATGTTTCCCGCTTTCGTCCCAGCCTCGATCACCCGGTTGAACGCTTCATAATACGCCGGACGGCAATCGGGATATCCGGAACTGTCTTGTTCGACCGCACCGATATAGATGCTCTCCGCCCCCAGCACCTCTGCCCAACTCACGGCAACGGCGAGGAAATGTGCGTTGCGAAAGGGCACGTAGGTCACCGGGATGTTGCCGCCGACGGCGTGCGACGCGGGTATGGCGATGTTTTCGTCGGTGAGCGCCGAGCCCCCGATGGCGCGCAAAGCGTCATTGCGGACGAGAAGTTTCTCCTGGATGTTCAGGCGTTCGCAAATCGCCAGGTACGATTGCCGCTCGCGGTCTTCGGTGCGCTGTCCGTAACTGACGTGCACTGCGGCGGCAGCATAGTCGCGGGCCGCGAGCGCAGCGCACACACACGAATCCATGCCACCGCTGAGCAGAACGACAGCGCGTTTTTTCCCTTCGTTCATTTAGTCGATAATCCACCGGCTCAATAACGCGACCGCAAGCGGCGACGCACAGCTGGGCCCTACGGAGTCGCGGCCGTCACCGGCCAGACATAATTGACTGGAGCGTGATCGGCCAGGGGGCGAAGGGCCACGTCTCCGATCCTCCAGGCATAGTTCTTGAAGTAATCCTCCTCGGCCTGGGTCTGATCATCGCCGATGTATGGGTCTTTGGGATCACGCTGCTTCACCGAGCGGCCGTAATCAATGTAATGAATATCTCCTGTAATGTGAGCGTAGCCCAGCAATCCCTCTGGTGGCACTCGAGCCACGAGATCGCAGCAGTCGACATAGCGATGGTTATCTAACCCCCTGAGGAGATCGACGAAAGGCCGATCCCCCACCCGCGGAGAGCCAAACGTATAAAGGGACTTCGGCTTTTGCAAGCTGGAGGCCAGCGTGGCCATAGCTGCGCCGAGGCTGTGCCCGGTGAATAGGAACTCGAAGTCGCCGGCCATCTGGAGCGCGGCGTCCACTCCTTGCCAAACATCCAAGAGCGCCTTGGCAAAACCCGAATGTGCGTTGCCTCCGGCGGGCCAGGGCCGGGGCAGGGCATTGAAGTCGTCCATCAGGTCGCTGAAGTCGTCTTTATCTGTGCCCCGAAACGCGAGAACGGCCATTTTCCTGTTCGCATCGAGCGCGAGCAAGGCGTGAGACCCGCCGCCATCCGGCTCAGTCGCGGTCTCGAAAAACTTGCAATCCGTAAACTGGATGCGCCCCAGGATCTTCCGAATCCTATCCTGATCGAATGCGAAGCAGGTATCGAGCTGGCAGTACGCCAAACGCGCCATCTCGACACAGAGCGCCGCATCGGATTGCGGCCGGCCGTTGGGGAACAACGCTGCATTTTTAGCGGGATAGTAAAGGTCATCCTTCTCCGCGCTATACGGGATTCCCATGGCAAACCTCCCACAGTTGTCATCATTCAAATTTGTGGCCCAATTGACAATCAGAAATTGGAAATTCCCGGCGCGGCGCTGTACCCTCAACCATCAATACCGCGGACTAAACGCCCTTCAGGGCCGGATCCCAAATGAACTTGTGCAGTTGCAATCCCAGGCGGGCTGGAACATCATCGGCGAGCATCCAGTCGGCTAGCTCCCGAGGATCGAGCAGACAGTGCGAGCTGTCGCGCGCGCCGGTGGCGTCCTTGCGGAACGCGGGCGAGAATAGGACGGCATTCACGCGCTCCGCCAGACGATGAATCGCGGTGAAGTCGCGGGCAAACTCATAGTCGGCGCGGCCGCTGAGCACGAACTTCATCTCATCCTGCGAGGTGAGCGCTTCCAAGTTTTCCGCGAGAAACGTATCGGCTTCTCCCGAGTTTGGACACTTCACGTCCACGATCTTGATCACCTCCGCGGGAACGCGCTCCAGTGGCCGCTCTCCGCTGGTTTCCAGCAACACACGATATCCATCTTCCAGTAACTGCCGCATTAAGGGCAGCAGTTCCCGCTCCTGGAGCATGGGCTCACCGCCAGTGATCTCGACCAGGCCGCCCGTTGGACTGAGCCGCTGCACCTCGTTCCACACTTCTTCCAGAGTCATTTTCCGCCCGCCCAGAAACGTATACTCACTGTCGCACCATGAGCAGCGCAGATTGCATCCCGTCAGCCGCACAAACACACACGGCAACCCGGCATGCGTGGATTCGCCCTGCACCGATTTGTAGATTTCGGTAATTTGCATTTGTGAGCAGCGCCGGCAGCATGCCCTGAGCGAAGTCGAAGGGTCTCGCCGGCACGGTCGCGGGCAATGCCCGCTATGCCGGGACGGCGGCGCTACGACTCCGAATATTTCGCTGTCGTCGTGTCGGTCTCAAACACCGTTACGTCTTTTACCCGCACGCGGCCGTTGGTCACGCTGTTCAGGCGCGTATTCGACTCGTCGTAGAAATACTTGGCCAGGTTCTCCGCCGAGGGATTGATGACCGTAAACGGCTCAATGTCGTTGATCATCTGATGATCGAGCCGGTCGATGACGTGCTTCATCACCTCGCGCAGATCCTTGAAGTCGAGCAGCAGCCCGGCTTTGTCCAACTCGGCCCCGGCCAGCGTCACCCGGATCTTGTAGTTATGCCCGTGCGGATTCTCGCACTTGCCCTTGTAGTTGCGCAGGTAATGCCCCGCGGCAAAGGTGTCGTCAACCGTCACTTCGAACATACATCCCTCAGCGGCTCGGCGTGAATACGGGCCGGACCACGTTCCATGGCGAAACATACTATTGTACCGCGCCCGCTGCGACCCCGGCAGCAATCCGCTTGACTGGAGGCTATCTCGAAGGGTAGCGTGCCTATTCGGTTTTGTCCGGGAGAAGGAGCCCATATGCTGCGTGGCAGTCTGCCATTCCTGGTTCTCGTCAACCTGGCGTTAACGGCCAATCCTGCGGCACAGAGCAAGCCCGAGGCGCCCGAGTACGACGTCAAGCAACACTACACGAAGTACGAATACAGAATCCCCATGCGCGACGGCGTGCACCTTTTCACTGCGGTGTACGTGCCGAAGGACGCTTCCCGCACCTACCCATTTCTGATTAATCGAACTCCTTACAGCGTGGGACCGTATGGCGTGGATCTGTATCGCCGGACCCTGGGACCATCGCCCGATTTCGACAAAACCGGATACATTTTCGTCTTCCAGGATGTCCGGGGGCGTTACATGTCGGAAGGAACGTTCATCGAGATGCGGCCGCACATCGACAACAAGAAATCCAAGCAGGATGTGGACGATGCCAGCGATCTTTACGACAGCATCGACTGGCTGCTCAAGAACGTGCCTAACAATAACGGCAATGCAGGCATCTGGGGCATTTCTTATCCCGGATTTTTCACGTCCGCCAGCATCATCGACTCGCATCCGGCGCTCAAGGCGGCTTCGCCGCAGGCTCCCATGACCGACCTTTTTATGGGTGACGACGCCTACCACGGCGGGGCGTTCATGCTGAACGCCAACTTCGGCTTCTACAGTTCTTTCAAGCCGCAGGAGAATCCGCAGCTGCCTCCCAAGACGCCCGTGCCTTTCGATTACGGCACCAAAGACGGCTACGAGTTCTACTTGAACGCGGGTCCGCTCGCCAATCTCGCAAAGTATCTTCAGGGCAAGAGCGCGCTTTGGGATGACCAGGTCAAACACGACACCTACGACGATTATTGGAAGGCGCGCAATCTGGCGCCGCACATGAAGAACATCCACTGTGCCGTGCTCACGGTTGGGGGATGGTTCGACGCCGAAGATCTGCAAGGTCCGTTTAGCACATTCCACGCCATCGAGAAGAACAACTCCGGGATCTTTAACGCACTCGTGGTTGGTCCCTGGGTTCACGGCGGTTGGGCGCGATATGATGGCGATCACCTGGGGCGTGTGGAGTTCGCGTTCAATACGGGCGACTATTACCGCAAGAACATTCTGTTTCCGTTTTTCGAGCAGTACCTCAAAAACAGCGGCGACGCGAAACTTCCGAAAGCGTCCGTTTTCGAAACCGGAACGAATGTCTGGCGGCGCTATTCCGAGTGGCCTCCGAAAGAAGCCGAGGCAAAGACCCTTTATTTCCGAGCGGGTGGCGGACTTTCGTTCGATCCGCCCGCGGCTGACTCGCCTGCTTTCGATGAATACGTCAGCGACCCCGACAAGCCCGTACCTTTTGTGAACTACATTGCGACCAGTGTGCCGCAAGAATACATGCTCTCGGATCAGCGCTTCGCGGCCAGCAGAACCGATGTCCTCGTATATAAGACACCGGCACTGCAAGAAGACGTGACCATTGCCGGCCCAGTCTCGCCGCGCCTCTTTGTTTCGACCAGTGGCACGGATTCCGATTGGGATGTGAAACTGGTCGACGTGTATCCCGTCGACTACCCCGACAGCAAACTCGACGATCCCAGGCCCGAAGACAAAGACAAGCCCCGAACTGACGTGCCTCCGCCCTCTTTCATCATGGGTGGATATCAGCAACTGGTGCGCGGCGAGCCTTTCCGTGGAAAGTTTCGCCACAGTTTCGAGAAGCCGGAGCCATTCACTCCCGGCAAGGTCGAGGAGATCGACTTCAGGATGCAGGACGTCAACCACACGTTCCGCCGCGGCCACCGCATTATGGTGCAGATCCAAAGTTCATGGTTCCCGCTCACCGACCGCAACCCGCAAACCTTCGTAAACATTCCCGACGCCAAGCCCGCGGACTTCGTGAAAGCAACGGAGCGTGTGTATCACACGACGGGCGAGGCTTCTGGGATTGTGGTCGGCGTGCTGGCAAGCCCGGGAACCGCGGAAAAACATCAATAGCGGGAATTCAACCCAGGCGAAAGCCCGAGCAGCTATCGACGGCCTCTGCAGCCACCACTTTAGCGGCTCGGCAGTTCGGCCTCAGCTTGCGTTACAATCGGACATCCGCTTCGCCACTGTGTTCAACTCGCAGGATCACGGCGAGGCATTAAGGACAGGTCCTAATGAACGTGCTGTTGCTTTCCATGCCCGACTCCTTCGAGCATATGCCGCCGGTCGCGATTCGCATGCCTAACGGCGCGCTCACTTCACTGGCGGGCAACGTCGATCCGCATCACCGCGTGGCCGTAGCTGACTTGATCCTGGTGCATCGCGAGGTTCGTGAGACTGTCACCAGGCTTGTTCGCGAGCTCGACCCGGAAATTGTCGGACTTTCCATCATGACGTTTCAGCGCCGCACCGCCGGGCGCATTATCGACCTGGTGCGCGCTCTCCGGCCAGCAGTAAAGATCGTGGTGGGTGGATACGATCCCAGTCTTGCGCCCGAAGCTTACGAGGATATGGGCGTCGACTATCTGGTGCGCAGCGAGGGGGAAGTCACCTTCCGCGAACTATTGCGCGCAGTCGAGCAGGGCTCGGGGTTCGAGCGGATCTGCGGTCTCTCCTACCGGAACGGCGAGAGCTGGGTGCATAATCCCGCACGGGCGCCGCACCGGCTCGAAGACAGCGAGATCCGCCAGCCGAATCGCGACGCGCGCGTGCTGACGGGATACACGCTGCTGGGCCGCCAGGTGGACGTGATCGAGACCTCGCGCGGCTGCACCTTCGATTGCAGTTTCTGCTCCATCATCGAGATGCGCGGCCGCAACTTCCATACTTATTCTTTCGACCGTGTACTGGCTGACATTCGCGATGCCCGGGATCACGGCGCCCGAACCATTTTTCTGGTCGACGACAATATCACGCTGAACGTAAAGCGTTTCGAGGCGCTATGCGAGGCCATCATTGGGGCCGGGCTGCACGCGATTGACTACTTCGTGCAGGGCATGACCTCCGCCATCGCCAACCACGGCGAAACCCTTGCCCCGCTGATGCGGCGGGCTGGATTCCGCTACGTTTTTCTCGGCATCGAGAACATCCTCGAAAATGACCTGGAATTTCTAAAGGCCTCGGCTAAGAACACGGAACGTACCAACGGACAGAACACTGGAAACGCCACGCTCAAAGCCATCGACTACCTGCACCGCAACCAGATGTTTGTAGTCGGCGGATTGATCGTGGGCAGTCCCGGCGACACGCGCGAGTCCATCGAAGCCAACCTCGAATTTGCCCGCCGCTATGTCGACTGGCCCTACATCCAGCATCCCACGCCGTATCCGCGCACGCCCATGACGAAAGATTTTCGCGATCAAGGGCTGATCATGAACGAGCGGCTCGAAGAATACGACGGCACTACCGCGGTGGTGCGCACTGAGCACTTGCCTGCCGAAGAGGTGGAATTCATGCGCTGGAAAGCGGAGCGCTGGATGAAAGTTCACCATGTCCCGGCGGCGCTGAAGCACGATCCGAGGTTCGTTCTGACCACTGGATGGAAGATGCTGGCGCACACGTTCCGCGGCAGTTCGATCCGGTCCGCGCTGGGACTGGAAAGCGATAAGAAAGTGTTTGAGCGGTATCGGGCGATTCGGAGAGCTGAGCGGGAGTATGTGTAGGTTGCTCTTTGTTTAGTTCTTGGACAAAGATAACTATGGGCAAATGAAAAGGGCTATTAACCTGCACGTCTGGAATCAAACGGACTGCGCTGCACGCGAATGCCAAAGCTGACCACCGGGGGACGAGTTACCATTCCTTTGCGCATCCGCGCCGCGCTTGGACTTCAGGCTGGCGACCGTGTCGAGTTCGTCAACACCGATAACGATGAATTTCGGATGGTTCCGCTTATCAACAGCGTGCGTGATGGGAAAGGGTTGCTCCGCAGGAAGAGAGTCAAGCCGAGTTCGCGCCAAAGAACTCCTCCACTACCTTCACGTCCGTAGTTTTCTTATAATTCGGCAGGCTCTCAATAAACACGTGGCCGTATTGTTTCTTCAGGATGCGGTTATCGAGCAGAACCAGCAGGCCACGGTCGTGAAGCGAACGGATCAAGCGCCCGAAACCCTGTTTCAGCGTGATCACCGCCGCCGGAACCTGATACTGAAAAAATGCGTTGCCGCCATCGGCGTCTATCGCCTTCACCCGCGCGGCCACGACCGGATCGCTGGGTACCGCGAACGGCAGGCGGTCAATGATGACGCAACTCAACTGCTCGCCCTGCACGTCCACGCCCTGCCAAAATGACGAAGTCGCGAACAGCACCGCATTCGGCGTCAGCCGAAACTCCGCGAGCAGGGCGCTCTTCGGCGCGTCGCCCTGCCGCAGCATGGGAAACTCCAACTCTCCGAGCAGTCGCTGGTAGATATCGTTCATCTGCGCGTAACTTGTGAAGAGCACGAACGCCCGTCCGCGGGTGACCTCCAGCAGCTTGCGAATGCGCTCGGCGGCCTGCGCCGTAAACTGTGGCGCCCGCGCATCGGGCAGATCGGGCGGCACATAAAACAAAGCCTGATTTTCGTAGTCGAAGTGCGACGGCAGCACCGACTCCCGCGCGTGTTCCAATCCCAGACGCTGCCGGATGTATTCGAAGCCTCCGCCGACGGCGAGTGTCGCCGAAGTAAGTACTGCGCACTCGAGCTTCGACCAAAGGCATTCCAGGATTGGCCCCACATCAATCGGCGTTGCCTGCAGAAAAACATTTTGACGACCTTGGAAACTTTCTTTCGCTTTCTCCGCGCCTCCGTGTCTCCGTGGCGAGAAGGATCTTCCCCGCCGCTCGATCCAAAACACGGTGTTGCGATCGTCGGACTCCATGGCAAAGCCAAGCTGCACCTGAATCTCCTGTGCCCGGCGCACGAAGTTGAAAACTTCCTCCGGCTTCTGCGGCAAGCCTTCCAGTTCGCCCGCCAGACGCGTCAGAGCCTGATTGAGCGCGAGAAACTCGTCGCCGTTTTCTTCCAGAAACTCCCGCCGCGTGTCGAAGGCAAAGCGCCCCTCGCCCGGAGGCAGCAGCGAAAAGAAGAACTGCGACCGTTCCCGCAAGCTTCCCAGCGCCCCCGAAAGCGACGCGGAAAGCATCCGGTTATGTTGCAGAGAGGCCTCGACATCCCGCGCCAGATCCTCCACGCGCAGGTTGCTGACTGAGATTCCGAAGTAGTTTCCCGCCACATCCTCCAGTTCGTGCGCCTCATCGAAAATCACCGCCGCTGCTTCCGGCAGAATGCCCGCGTCAGGCGCGCCCTCGGCCTGCAGCTTGATGGCGAGATCGGCGAAGAACAGATGATGATTGACAATGATGATGTCACTCTCCATCCCCCGCCGACGCATTTCGGTGATGAAGCACCGCTCCCACTCGCTGCACTTCTGTCCGATACACGCGTCGGAGCGCGCATCAAGCTTGTGCCAGAGCGCGCTGGTCTCGGGAAGCTCGGCGAGTTCCGCCCGGTCGCCGGTTCCGGTGGTCTTCTCCCACGCGGCAATTGCCTGGTACTGTTCGATCTCCTCCAGTCCGCTCAGCACCGGCTGGTCGGTGAGATCGTAGAGCTTCTTGCGGCATAGATAATTGTTGCGGCCTTTCATGTAGCAGACGGAAAGCCGCGGAGAAATCTCTCCTTCGCCACCCGCAGCGCCAAACAGCGCCTGCTCCAGGAAAGGAATATCTTTGTAAAAGAGTTGTTCCTGCAGATTCTTCGTGCCGGTCGAGATGATTACGCGCTTTCCCGAGCGGATCACCGGCATCAAATAGGCCAGCGTCTTTCCCGTGCCCGTACCCGCTTCCACAATCAGATGCCGTTTTTCTTCCAGCGCCTGCTCGACTGCCTGCGCCATCTGCAACTGCCCGCGCCGAAATTCGTATGCGGGATGAGTGCGCGCAAGCACACCACCGGGAGCGAAGAATTGATAGAGGGTTGAACGAGAAGCGCCCGAAGCTTCCTGGCCGCCGGGAGCGGAGCGGGTTGGCGTTGCAGACGACACGGGCTGGGAACCTGGAGCCACGGGAGTCTCTATAATAAGGGTTCCCGGCGATCAGCAGTCTGGTTGCCACTCATTTTGACCCAACCCACCTACAACTCGACCAGCACTCTCGCCACCACCGCAGCCGGCGTTCCCACGCTGGCCATCGTGGGCCGGCCCAACGTAGGCAAGTCCACGCTGTTCAACCGCATCGTTGGCTCGCGCCGGGCTATCGTCGGCGACGAGCCTGGCATCACACGCGACCGTCTATACGGCGACGCCGAGTGGCGCGGCCGCCATATGCGCATCATCGACACTGGCGGCATTCTCCCCGAAGAAAAGGATTTCATCCCGTCGGAAATTTTCCGCCAGGCCCGGGTTGCGTTTGACGAAGCCGCCGCCATCGTCATGGTCGTTGACGGCCGCGCCGCGCTCGCCGGCCCCGACCTTGAACTGGTTCGCCTGCTGCGCAAGACGGGGCGACCGCTCTTTCTCGCCGTCAACAAAGCGGACACCGAAAAGCAGGCGCACATCGTCGATGAGTTCCATCGCCTCGGAATTGGGCAGATGTTCCCTATCTCCGCCGAGCACGGCCGCGGCATCGACGATCTGCTGGATGCGATTCTAGAGATCCTGCCACCCAAGGAAGGTGCTACCGCCGAGCACGCCGGGGTCGCCGAGGAAAGGATGGCGAGCGAGGCAGTTGAGGCTGAAGGAGCCACTGGAGACGCAGAAGTCGAACCCGTCTACGAAACCAAGGTTGCCATCATCGGCCATCCCAACGTGGGCAAGTCAACGCTGCTGAATTGCCTTACCGCTTCCGACCGCGCGATCGTTTCGCCCATCCCCGGCACTACGCGCGATGCGGTCGACGAAATTGTCGAACGCAACGGACGCCGCTTCCGCTTCATCGACACCGCCGGCATCCGCCGAAAAGGCAAAACTCATCTGATGGCGGAAAAACTTTCTGTCGTCATGGCGCGCAAGCATCTGGAAGGTGCCGACATCGCGCTGCTGGTCATCGACGCGACCGAAGGAGTGAGCCAGCTTGATGCCGCCATCGCCGGCTACGCTCACGAGAGCGGACGCTCGATGATTATCGTGGTGAATAAATGGGATCTCGTCAGCGGTGGCGCGCAGCAACCCGGCCGGCCGTCGAAGGCCATGCGCATGCGCGAAAGCAAGCGCCCCGGCGACCGCGACGCGTATGAAGAGCGCCTGCGCTGGGATCTCAAATTCCTGAACTACGCGCCCATCGTCTTCATTTCGGCCCACACCGGCAAAGGGACGGAGAGAATCTTTCCGCTGCTCGAACAGGTCGCCACCGAACGCCGCAAGCGCATCTCCACGTCAGCCATGAACCGCTTCATCGAGGCCGTGGACTTCGAGCGCGCATCCGTCCCCATGCGGTCACGCGTGAAAATTCTCTACATGACGCAGGCCTCGGTAGCTCCGCCAACGTTTGTGCTTTTCACCAACCGCGCGGTGAAGCTGCACTTCTCTTATCAACGATTCTTGGAAAATCAGATCCGGAAGGCGTTTGGATTTTTGGGGACGCCGATCTGGATTAAGAACAGGGCGAGGAACTAGAGAAGGAGGTCCAAAACGATCAAGATTAGCGTTCGGCCATTGGAGGCGGCTGATCGGCGAAGAATGCAATTTGCTCTATCCCAGCTGAGCGCACGCCATCGAGGACTTCCTTAACCGAACGGTACAACACGCGCCCATCAGCGCGAATGTACACCTTTCGCTCCACGCTGCGGTCTTTGAGTCGGTCCAGAATTCTCGAGCGCACCTGATACGGGCCTATTCTGTCGACGCCGAAGTAGATGCTGCCGTCACGCATAACGGTAACTAGAATCGCGTCTTCCCGCTGTGATCTGGGCATTGGGATGGAGTGTGAGACCTTCGGGGGATCGGCGCCGATCCCGTGATGGGTAGGCTTTAACCAGGTAGCGAACAACATGGTGAAGACGAGCACGATCATGATGCTCGCAAAAGCACTGGTATCGATCTGGCAAAACAACTTTACCGACCTTGTGTGCTCTGGAAGCATGCGGTCGCTAAATCCCTCCGCTCCCATTCTCCGCATCCTCAAGATCAAGCTGTAGGTCACCGCCGTAACCCCCGCGACCTTCTACTCTCCCGCCACCTCCCGATCCATGGTCAGCAGCCCTACCCTCTGCACGCCCGCGTGATGCGCCACGTCGATCACGTCGGCCACGTACTGGAAATCGACATCGGAATCTCCGCGCACGAAGACCACTTTCTCCGCGCGCTTCAGATAGATTTCCGCGAGCCGCTGTTCCAGATCTTCCCACCTGACTTCGTCCTGATTGATCTTCACAGTCGGCGGCTGATCTGCCTTCGTCCACACCACCTGGATGACGACCGTGCGTGGCTGTGCAATGTTCTGTGGCTGCCTCTGATCGGGCTGCGGAATCTGTGCTGTTTCTCCCTGCTCTTTGTCCATCGACACAACGACCATGAACACGATGATCAGTGTCAGCAGCACATCGATCAGCGGCGTCACGTTGATCTCGGGACCGCGCGCACCTCTGCCTGCCATTGAGAATGACATGGAAAGCTCCTCGGCTTCTGTTTGCTGGTTAGCACGCGCGTGCCTGCAACATCAGACACCTGGGGCGTGGCGATAGTTCCCTGAGGAGGCCTGCGGGGCTATCCCGCAGGTTCAGGGGCAGTTGGCAACGGCGGGGATTGCTGCGAGGGATTGTAATACGGGGTTATGGGTTGCGGTGCGGATGGATAGAGCGCCGCGCCCAGCGCTGGATAGCGCGCGGCAAAAAAATAGATCGAATACGCGGGAAAAAAGACGATGACGGGCACGGAAATCAGCGCGATCAAATATAGAAAACCCGCTAGCAGAACGCTTCCCACGACCACCGCCAGCGTAATGGTATAAGCATTCCAAGTCAGCCCCGCGGTCTTCCCCGTCAGAATGGCAAGGATGCTCAGTCCTGCGGTTGGTATCGCAACGATCAATCCCAGGATCAGCGCCGCTATGCCGACCACGATTCCCGCGCCAATCGCCATCACGATCTTCATCCCGATGTAGCCGGCGTATGCGCTCTTCTCGGCTCCGATCAGGGGCCACAGCCGCCGCCATGCCTCCATGGCGCCGATGTCCTCCAGCGCCATTTGCGGTACGACGAAATCCTTGGTCAACACACCGATTACCGCCACGGCCACGAAGAAAATCAGCAGCACAAAGAAAAGCACGACACCGCCTAACGCCAGCGGGAGCACGTGGTCTCCCGGGGGCGTGAGCCAACCCGCCGCAAACGCAAAGCCCAGGGGAATACCGACCAGCACAGCCATGCCGGCCAGCACGGCCACGAGATAAACCAGGAGCCACAAGAAGAACCGCAGTCCGGGACCTTGCCTGCGTATCCAGCCTTGGCGAATGTGACACTGCCTTGTGAGGACGCTGTCGAACAGGACGAACCGCATGACGCTGCTGATGTACATAAAAATGATCCCAAACACTAGCGCAGCAACGACGATGACGCCAATCAGGGCGATCACGACGGCGGGATCGATTCCCCCAAATCCCCCGTGCCGGGCCTGATGGAAGGTGGAACGGTTCAGTCCACTGGAGCCGAGTTCCCCGGCCAGCAGTCCGACCACCGCGAGCCTGGTCCATTGACCGAGCCGGAAAGGCTTGAACAGTTGCTGTTTGGTGTGTTCAAAGGCGGGCGTGATCGCGTCGATAGCGGAGAATGGCAAATCGCACCTCGGGCTGCGAAGGACTTAGCAAAACAAGGTACAGCGAATGCCGCCAAGGATCAAATCAATTCGAAAAGAGAGGGAAGTCAGAAGTTAGAAATCAGAATGCGGAAGCAAGAGGCGGCGTGGTTGTTACTTCTGCGTTCTGCATTCTAACTTCTGGCTTACTCGTACCTCAGCGCCTCCACCGGGTCCAGCTTCGATGCCCGCAAGGCCGGGACCAGCCCGCTGATCACGCCCACCACCAGGAGCACTGCGCTCGAGAGCACCACGGTTATCACGGAAATTCGCAAGTGAATATCTCCCTGCCCGGAATCGTCCTCAAACAGCGGCCCCATCATCGGCAGCGTGCCCACGGCCCAGGCGATCAAATACGACAGTCCCACGCCGATGGCACCGCCCAGGATCATGATGAGCAGCGTCTCCGCCAGAAACTGCAGCTTGATGTGCCGCCTCCGTGCGCCGAGGGCCCGACGCAGACCGATTTCGCGGATGCGCTCGTCCACCGAAACCAGCATGATATTCATCACGCCCACGCCGCCGATCCCCAAAGTCAAAGTTCCCACAAATGCGAGCAGCAGTTGCAGCCCAATGGTGAGCCCGTCGATCACCGGGCGAAACTCATCGCGCCCGAACATCTGGAAGGCTTTCGGATCGGTCGGCGAAAAATTCTGCCGCGTAGCCACAGCGGCCAACACCTGTGCCATGGCCTTCTTTTCAAACTGCGGCGCGAGCGGCTCAAACACCAGCACGGCGGCGTAACGCGTGTTCCACAAATCTCCGGCGGTCGAGTAAGGAATCCACGCCGATTCGTCGTCGCTGCTGAAATAATTGCTCAGCTGGATCTTGCGTGCCATCACTCCGATCACGGTGAAGCGCACGCCGCCCACCTCCACCGTCTCACCCACAGCCGGACGTCCGCTGAAGAGCTGTTCCTTGGTGCGTCCGCCCAGAAAGATCACGCGCCGCCGCTCCAGTTCGTCCCCCGCATCGATCCAGCGCCCCTCCGACGGCACTTCGTTCCGCATCTCGCCATACTCCGGACAAACTCCTCGAATCGCCGCCGTTCCTACCAAGCGGTCGCCGTAAGAGATTCCCGGACGATTCACGGTTTCCCGGCACACGTGCCTCACCAGGGGCGCCGTGGCCTTCACCATGTCCACGTCCGCCTGCTCGACCACGACTTTTTTCCCTGCGCGCTGTCCGCCCGGCTGCTCGCTGGTCTGCTGCGGCCAGCAAATCACCACGCTCTTGCCGAACGCGTCAAACCCATGCACCAGAATGCTGCGGAAACTGCTGCCGTAAGCGATCAGCAGCGTGACCGTCGCAATCCCCCACACAACCCCCAGCATCGTGAGAAGGCTGCGCGTCAAATTCCGCTTCAGCGCGATCCAAGCTTCGAGAACAATTTCAATCAGCATTTAAGATTTTGCCCTGTCATCCTGACGCGACGCGCTTTTCGTCGCCGGGTCCGGGTGCGCCGCGCGGACACTCACGCGTTTTTTGCGAGAGTGCAAAATCCGCGTTTAGCGCGCTCCCTAGCCACCGGCCTCATACCGCAACGCCTCAATGGGATCGATCGACGCCGCCCGCCGCGCCGGATACAGCGCCGCCCCGACCGCAATCGCTCCCAACAGCCCGGCGGCCACAAGGCCGGAAGTCCAGTCCGCAACCAGACCCGCAAAAAAATCCGGCATGGGCAACAAGTTCACCAGTGCGCAAAATCCGAATGCCGCTCCCAGGCCGATCGCGCCGCTCAGCAAGGCAATAATCAGAGCCTCAACGAAGAACTGCCGCAAAATCGTCCCCGCCCGGGCGCCAATCGCCTTCCGCACTCCAATTTCCCGCGTCCGCTCGCGCACCGCCACCAGCATCACATTCATCACACCAAGGCCGCCCAGCAGCAGCGTGACAATGCCAACCGCTCCCAGAAAATACTTCATCCCGTCGGTCATCTGCCGGAACGCTTTGGCCTCCTGCACGGTATCCCAGATCGGACAGGCTTCCTTGTCGTTGGGATCATAGCGGTGCATGCGTGCCAACGCGACCCGTACCTCGTGCTTGCAAGCTTCGTGCTGTTCCACCGATTTCGGAGTCACCAGCAATTGATCGAATGTAGTTGGAGTGCCCGGAGGCCTGTCGGGAAAATCGCGCCGCATGGCAGAAAACGGAACAAAAACCTTGTTCACATCCCAGCCGTCATAGCTGGAGTCCTGTTTCTTCTTCACCATGACGCCGATCACGACGAAAGGAAAGTCATTGAGATAAACGTTTTCGCCGACTGGATCGCGCCCAGGGAACAACTGTTTGGCCGCATCCGACCCCAGGAAAGCGACCCGTCTCGCCTCGCGCATGTCGTCCCAATCATAAAACCGCCCCAGTCCCACTCCGAGGCTGCGAATCTCACTAAACTGTGGATACGATCCCGTCACGGTAAACGACGCGTTGTTAAAGTTACTGTGCGTTAAGACAGTCTGTTGCTCCAATTCCGGGATGGCATATTCGCAATCCATCGCCTCCGCCTGCACCACCGGCACATCCTCGTCTTCCCAGTGCACCAGCCGCCCCGCGTGGCTTCCGCCCGCCTGCAGGCTGGTACGGCCATGAAAAACAATCATTACGTCCTTGCCCAGCGTCTTCGACTGATCCTCCTGCCCCTTGCGCAGGCCTTCGCCTGCCGCCACCATCAGCACGATGGACACAATTCCCCATGCAATGCCGAACATCGTGAGGAACGCGCGCAGCTTGTGCGCCCACAGCGTCCGCAGCACATCGACAATAAGATCTCGCAAAGTCATCGCTTCTTGGATTGGACGCGAACTGGCGAGGAAAGTAAGCCTCCCGTCGCGCTACCTCTTTAGGATACGTATCAGGGGTGCAGGTTGTTGCAGAAAAACGCGGCTCCCCTGAGAATTCCGCTCAACCCGGCGCGGCGAATCTCGAGTAGCGTTAACGGAGCATTTCTCGGGGCTCTCTGCGGCCGTTCTCTGTGTCCTCCGCGCTTCAAGCTCTGGCCATCGCCGTGACTCGTTCCATCCACTCGTCAAAGTGTTTCAACGCCAGTTCGCATTGCACCCGATGCCGTTCTTTGCGATCGCGGATCTTCTTCTCCAGCGCCGGCAAAAGATCAAAGGTAATGTTCGCCGGCTGAAAGTTCCTGGAATCCGCGTGCGTGACATAGTGCGTCAGCGACCCAAACGCCGAAGCCCGCGGCGGCGCCACCGGCTCATCTCCGCCCACCAGGGACGCGGCACACATCCCGGCCATCATCCCGGTGGCAATCGACTCGACATACCCCTCCACGCCGCAAATTTGCCCCGCAAACAGAACCCACGGATGCGCCTTCATCTGCAACGTCTCCCGCAACAGCGCCGGCCCGTTGATGTAAGTATTGCGATGAATTTGCCCGTAGCGTAGAAACCGCGCGTTCTCCAGCCCGGGAATCGTCCGCAGCACGCGCGCCTGCTCTCCAAATTTCAAATGATTCTGGAACCCCACCAGATTGTACGAATCCGCCCGCAGATTTTCCTGCCGCAACTGCACCACCGCGTACGGCATCCTTCCCGTGCGCGGATCCTTCAACCCCACCGGCTTCATAGGACCGAAGCGCAGCGTATCCCGTCCTCGCCGCGCGATCTCTTCAATCGGCAAACAACTCTCGAAGTAATTCAACTTCTCCCAATCGCGCTCCTCCACCGGCTGCGCCGCCAGCAGCGCATCATAAAATCGGTCGTATTCCTCGCGGGTCATCGGGCAATTAATGTAATCCGCCGACCCCTTGTCATACCGCGCCGCCATGTACACGCGCGCCATGTCGATCGAATCCGCCTCCACAATCGGACTGATCGAATCATAAAAATGCAAATGAGGCGTGTGTAGAACAGGCTCAGGTTTTGCTTTTTCTGCCGCCTGGCCATGTTGAGGGACGCATCCACTCGCTGATTTTGGGTGGCGCGGCGCTTCCAGCGCTGCGGTATCCGGTCCATTGTTTGAAGCCGCTTCAGCCGCTGAGGTGCAGGTAGTCAACCGGCTAATCTCCTCCGCCAACGCCTCTGAAGTCAAAGGCCCGCTAGCAATGATCGTGATCTGCTCGCCCGCTTCCTCAATCGAAGTCACTTCCTCCCGCCGCACCGTAATTCGCGGCTCGCGCGCGATCGCTTCCGTCACCTTCGCCGCAAATGCCACCCGATCCACAGCCAGCGCGTGCCCCGCAGGTACCGCGCACTCGCGCGCAATTTCCAGCAGCAGCGACCCCGCCCGCCGCATCTCTTCCTTCAGCAGCCACGACGCTGTATTCTCACTATCCGACTTCAGCGAATTCGAGCACACCAGTTCCGCGAAATCCGAAGTCTGGTGCGCCGGAGTCGACCGGATCGGGCGCATCTCGAACAACTCCACACCCACGCCCCGCCGCGCGCACTGCCACGCTGCCTCCGACCCAGCCAGCCCCGCTCCGATAATCCTGACCATAGCCTGCATGATTTGTGGCAGCACTCTCGAATTTCAGTTCAGAACCGGAGTAGCGTCGCTGGCAACGCAAGTCCAGCATTCATCCTTCTCCACCGAGGTGTCGATAAACCAGGTATCGATAAACCGCTCCCGACGCACCTAGGATTTTCCACGTCGCAGGACGAATCAGGAGCATCAAGGGGAAGAATACATCAGTAGCAGGCCGAGGATAGACCTTCCTCTACTTCGTTATCGGCGAGGCTCCCGCCGCGACTAGCATCCAGCTTCCCTTCTTGTTCACCCAGGTATCAATAAAGCGCCACTGGGTCAGAAAGGTCTTTCCATCTTTCACGCCTATCTCTCGGTAGATCCCAACCACGATGGCGGTGCTTCCGAAGATATGCACTCTCGCAGTTCCCGGCACGATCTCTCGCGTTTGTGTGCCCGCCAACCGCACCCTAGACAGCCATTCCCCCTTCGTCACCAACCTGCCATCTTTGATGTACACAAGAGCATTGTCGAAAATCCCGTCTAGCGTGTGATTGTCGTTGCGCGATTCTGCAACCGACCATACTTGTTCCAGAGTAAGAATGGCTGCCGTAGCGCTGCCCCCGCCGCCTTCTTGTGCCCCACCGCTAAGTAACCCCGCGTAGACGAAGATCAGCAACCAGCCTGTCGCTCTCATAAGACCTGCCCCCCGTCTCCGGAAATCTCTCGCAAGGCAGAACACCATCCGCGCGGCCTCAGTCGCCGGCAAAAGTTACCATGGTCGTGATCGAGACCCATCGCTCATTCTTGTAAAGCCACGTGTCCACGAAACATTCACGCCGCCCATAGGGTCTGCCACGCTCTATGCCCTTCGTCCGAAAACTCCCGCTCACGATTGCCGTATCCCCATGCAGATGCACCACCATCGATTCCGTCAAAATCTGCAGGGCGGTAGATGTCTTCACGTCCGCGAGGACATCCGCCTTGGTCAGCACCTTGCCTTCCGAGGTGACGCAGACGAATGCATCGTCCAGAACAGCGGCCAGCGCCTTTGGGTCCTTGGTCACGTAGGCTTGGGCCCACACATGCTCCATCGCAACAATCTTCGATTCCGCGTCGGAATCAGAATCCCCCTGTGCGTACCCCGCCGATGTCCCCGCGCAGACCAGTAGCACGGTCAGAGTCAACGTTCTAATCGCAGAAAACCTTCACTCGCTACTATCGGCTAACTGCGTTCCCTCCTTGAGAGCTACTCCCCTCTGCACAAGACCAGCCAATCTGCGATGATGATGATGACGAAAGAGTTCCACTTTTCGAGCTTGGAGGATTCGATGGCACGCATCAGCCTGATCGCCCCGGAGGCCGCGTCTCCCGAAGTGCGTGAAATCTACGACACAGCCCTTCGCGGCAAGCCCGGCAACATACAGAAAGCCCTTGCCCATCGTCCCGAGCTGCTTAAGAATTTCCTTAGCTTTTACGCCAGTGTCGGCCGCTCCCTCGATCGCAAGTTGTACGAACTCGTCTACCTTCGCGTCTCGTTCATCAACGGATGCCGCTACTGCACACAGCACCACGTCGCGTCGTCGAAGCGCGCTGGACTCGCCGCCCAAGACTGGACGGCGCTCAAGGCGGGAAATTTTGCGGGTTTGACCGAGAAAGAGAGAGCCGCGTTGACCTACGTCGAGAAACTGACGCGCGCCCCTCATGAAATCACGGAAACCGACTTCGACGAACTGAAGAAGCACTTTCCCGACCCGGAGATCGTCGACCTGCACATGCTCGCCGGCCTTGCCAACCTCACCAACCGCATAACGGATCCACTCGGGTTGGAACTGGAGTTTCCGGAAGAGAAAATTGAGTAATTGTGTAATTTGGGAATGCAGGAATGGAGAGTCGATGCATTTCCGCTTTTGGTTTGGTCTAATTGCCAAATTGCCCGATTACAAAAATTACAAAATTTCTCTCCGGTCTCCCACGCGCCTCGTCACCCGTTCCCGATCCAGGTATTCGAGCAGCGGAATCGCGTACTTGCGGGTCACTCCCGTCAACTCTTTGAAGCTTGCCACGTCAATCCTGGCCGATTTCACTTTGTACGCCGCCATCCGACGGCGTAACTCTTCCAGCGCGCTGCGATGAAAAACCAGCTCGTCGGAGATCTTGATCAGCACTTTGTCGCGCAACAGCAGCGTCACGATTTTCTGGGCCCGCACCTTGTCCACTTTCAGCCCAGCGATCACCTCCTGCAGCGCCGGCACTTTCAGCCCCGCCGCCGCGAACGCGTCCTCGATTTTGTCTTTCGATTCGGCCTCTTCGTCCTTCATCACCACACCATGTCCCGGCAGCCGCGCCATATCTCCAACCACTTCGATCTTCTTATCCCGGACCAGCATGGCCAGGGCCGCGTCAAACACTTCGCCTGACGCTCCTACCTGCTCGCGCAACTGTTCCTTGGCGATGCCGCCTACCAGAGAGTTCTTTTTGTGAAAGCCTTCCACCGTGCCGAGCATGAATAGCTGAAGCCCGAAGATCGCGGGAGCATGGACCAATCGATCTCCGATGCGCAACACATGACCTTGTTGCAGAGCCTGAGCGAGTTGACTTTCGATCACGCCCTTCTGCAAACCAGTTTCGGCAACAAGCTTTGCTATCGAAATTCCTTCTTGTAGGCGCCGCGCGATCCGCGCTCTCAAAATCGCTTCCGCATCGCCCCCCGCCAGAACCTTGAGAAAGTCGCCCTGTCCCGGCATACGCGGAATTGGCGCCGCGTCCAGCACAACTCCGCCGCCAATCGTCACCACCGGCGAAAATTGCCGGATGATGAAGCGGTCTCCCGGCAGAAGCAGCGCCGCATCAGGCAGCTTGATCCGCGCAAAGGCCTCCTCGCCGGGCAAGAGTTGTGCGTTTCCAACCTTCCGGGGGTTCCCCACCTTTGCGTTCCTGGCAAAGCTGGGATCCATTTCCTTCCGCTCGTACAGCACGAGTTCCCCTACAGTCTCCATCGTGTAGGAATGAAAATGCACTCGCGCGCGGTTCTTCAACTCCCGCGGCGCCGAGGGCAACAAGCGTAGTCTCACGTCTGCCCGCCGAGTCGACTCGAACGTCTCTGGAAGCGCCAGGGTCATCCCTCGCGACAAATCTTCCGTGCTCACCCCCGCCAGATTCAGCGCGGTCCGTTGACCGGCGACAGCCGCCTCCGCCGTTTGCCCATGCACCTGAACTCCGCGCACCCGCACGAGCCGCCCCGTCGGGAAAACCTCGAGTTCGTCGTCACGGCGTATCGTCCCGGCTACCAGCGTTCCAGTCACTACCGTGCCGAAACCCTTCATGGTGAACACGCGGTCGATGGGCAGGCGTGCCACCGCCCGCGAATCTCGCGGTTCCGCCTTGGCCGCCACGGCAATCATCGCTCGTTTCAGTTCGTCCAGGCCCGCGCCGGTCAGGGAACTTACGGCGACGATCGATTTTGGGCTGTCCAAGAACGTCCCGCGCAAAAACTCTTCCACTTCCAGCCGCACTACGCCAAGCGTCTCCGCATCCACTGCGTCGGATTTGGTCAGCACCGTGATGCCGCGCCGCACGCCCAGCAGTTGCAGGATGTCGAAGTGCTCGCGCGTCTGCGGCTTGATCGCCTCATCCGCCGCAATCACCAGCAGCACCAGATCGATGCCGCCCACGCCCGCCAGCATGTTGCGCACAAACCGCTCGTGCCCGGGAACGTCGACAAAGCCCAGCCGCAACGTCTCGCCGTTGGGCGCGGGCAAGTCCATGTGCGCAAAGCCGAGGTCGATCGTGATGCCGCGCCGCTTCTCTTCTTCCAATCGGTCAGCATCAATTCCCGTCAGCGCCTTCACCAGGGCGGTCTTGCCGTGGTCGATATGCCCCGCCGTGCCTACGATGATGGATTTCATCTGGCTGGCATCTTACCGGAAACGACTTGACGATTGGAAAACCGCCCGACGTTGCCCCGCGCCGCGTTTTGGATTTGACTCGGCGAACCCCTGGTGTTTCTCGGCGATCAAGCTCCGTTTCAATCTTTTCAATAGCTTCTGGATAATTTCAATAGCTTACAATTTTCAACAACTCACGGAGAATCGCATTAGAGCCGATTTAAGCCCCGTCCACCCCGCGGACGACCTCAGCGTCAACCGAAGCGTTCAAACGCGCTCACCGGCCAATTTTGTGCGTTTGCAAGGCATCCTGCAAACGGCACCGCCCGCTGATCGAGGACCGTAGCCCGCAAAACCATCGCCTGTTTTCAACAAGTTACGGAAATGCGTGATGAAAACCAAAGACTATTCTGCTTGCCTCGACTTGCGGTAAGTGCGCGCGTTATTTGTTTCCAATAGCTTGCAGATAACGGACTGAAAACATGGGCACTTTGCGCCGAAACCCCGACTGACTTCCGTATCCGAGCTAGGGCGAAAATTTCCCATGACTGGGCGAGGTTTGCCCTACCCACCCGCCCCGCCGGATGCGACAATAGAGTTTCCCCATGACCACCTTCACGACCCTTGCCTTTTCGCCGGAGACCCTCCGGCAGCACGGCCTCACTTCCGAAGAATACGAAAAAATCAAGCAGCTTCTCGGAGGGCGCGAGCCCACGCTTACCGAGCTCGGCATCTTCAGCGTGATGTGGAGCGAGCACTGCTCGTACAAATCGTCGCGCGTGCATCTGAAACGCCTGCCCACGCGCAGCAAGCGGGTGCTGCAAGGGCCGGGGGAAAATGCCGGGATCATCGACATCGGCGACGGCTGGGCCTGCGCCTTCAAAATCGAATCGCACAATCATCCGAGTTTCATCGAGCCCTTTCAAGGCGCAACCACCGGCGTCGGCGGAATTCTGCGCGACATCTTCACCATGGGCGCAAGGCCGGTCGCGGTCATGGACTCACTGCGCTTCGGGCCGATTACGTCACACGTAGCCCCACACGCATTCGTCCGAGGCCAAGAGGAAAATGACGGGCGAACGAATGCGTCCGCCGCTACACAAGCTGAGATTCACCGCAACCACTCCATTCTCGAAGGCGTAGTCAGCGGCGTTGCTTCTTACGGCAATTGCTTCGGCGTGCCCAACCTGGGCGGCGAAACTAAATTCGAGCCGTGCTACTCCGGCAATCCGCTGGTGAACGCTTTCGCCATGGGTCTGGTTCGCAAAGATGAGATCTTCTACGCCCGCGCCGCGGGCGAAGGCAATCCGGTGATCTACGTCGGCGCAAAGACTGGCCGCGACGGTATTCACGGCGCTACGATGGCCAGCGAAGAATTCAGTGAAGCCTCGGAAGCCAAGCGCCCCAACGTGCAGGTCGGCGATCCGTTCCTCGAGAAACTGCTGCTCGAAGCCTGCCTCGAAGCCATGCGAACCGGAGCGATTGTTGGCATTCAAGATATGGGCGCCGCGGGGCTTACGTGCTCGACTTGCGAGATGGGCGGACGCGGCGGTGTCGGCATCGAGATCGAACTCGACCGCGTGCCACAACGCGAAACCGGCATGACTCCTTACGAAATCATGCTCAGCGAATCGCAGGAGCGCATGTTGCTCGTCGCACAAAAAGGCCGTGAGCATGAGGTCTTCCGCGTTTTCGAGAAGTGGGGGCTCGACGCGGTCGAAGTCGGCAAGGTCACAACCGACAACAAGTTGCGCGTGCTCCAGCACGGCGAAGTGGTCGCTGAGATTCCAAATCCGGCGCTGACGGACGACGCGCCGGTGTACCGGCGTCCCCTGGCGCGCTGGGAACCTCCCGTACCGCGCGAAATGCCGGAGCATATTAAGCTCAATGGCTCGAATGAGTTCACGCAGACTCTGAAGCAGCTTCTCTCCAGCCCGAACATTTGCGGCAAGCGCTGGGTTTGGCAGCAATACGATCACATGGTGCAGACCAACACGGTCGAGGCGCCGGGCGCTGGCGATGCGGGCGTGATTCGCATCAAGAATCCCAATCCCGGTTTGTCACAGGATGTTCCGCAGCGTGGCCTGGCGATGGCGCTCGATGGCAACAGTCGCTGGTGCTATCTCGATCCGCGGCTGGGCGCGATGCATGCCGTCGCCGAGGCTGCGCGCAAAGTCGCGTGTTCGGGCGCAACTCCCGTGGGCGCAACCAATTGCCTCAACTTCGGCAATCCCGAGAAGCCGCACATCATGTGGCAGTTTTCGCAAACCATCGATGGCATCACCAAAGCCTGCGAGGAGCTTGAGATTCCGATCACTGGGGGCAACGTCAGCTTTTACAACGAGACGCTGGGCGAAGGCATTTATCCCACGCCCGTGCTTGGAGTGGTTGGGATTCTCGACGATGTGCACAAAACCGCGAAGATGAATTTTGCCTCTGCCGGACGCACGATCGTGCTATTGCGCGCGGGCGAAGCTGGCGATATCACCGATGTGGAGAGTGAATTTGGCTCGTCGGAATACGCGAAAGAAATTCTGCACGCGCTGTGGGGATATCCTCCGGAACTCGATCTGGAGAAGGAATGGGCATTGCAGAAGGCAGTCATCGAACTGATTCAGCAGGGCTTGGCGGATTCCGTGCATGACTGCAGCGACGGTGGATTGGCGGTCGCGCTGGCGGAAAAGGCGTTTGCGAAGGGCGTAGGTGCGCGGGTGAATCTCGCGTCGAACGGACTTCCGGCGGAGTTTGCTTTGTTTGGGGAAGATGCGAGCCGCATCGTGCTCTCCTGCGACCCGGAGAACGTTTCGCGAATCCAACAGATAGCGGAGAAACACGGAATCGCCGCGGATGTGCTGGGGAAGACGATTCCGGAGCGGTTTGAGATTTCTCTGGATGGGAAGCTTTTTATTTCCACGGCGGTTTCGGAGTTGAACTCGGCTTACGAATCTGCGCTGGAGTCTAGTTTGCGGACTGATCCAGAATTGGTGGCAGCGGATTGAAAGGCTTTGACCGCAGAGTGCGCGGAGAACTGCCGCAGAGTCGCACAGAAGATTTGAGCTAAGAGCTAAAGGCTAAGAGCTAAATGCTGACTGATAAATTTCACGACGAGTGCGGAGTGGTCGCGATCTTCGCGCATCCTGAGGCGGAGAAGCTCGCTTACCTCGGCCTTCACGCGTTGCAGCATCGCGGCCAGGAGTCGGCGGGGATTGTCACCTCCGACGGCCTGACTTCCCGCGTTCACAAAGCGATGGGCCTGGTCGCCGACATCTTTACCGAAGAAGTGCTCTCGAAGATACGCGGCACGCTGGCCATCGGGCACACGCGCTACTCGACCGCGGGCGATTCGGCTCTTCTGAATGCGCAGCCGATTCTGGTGCAATCGAACAAGGGATCGATTGCAGTGGCGCATAACGGCAACCTAACAAATGCCGCCGACGTCCGGGGACGGCTGGAGCGCCAGGGGTCGATTTTTCAGACCAACAGCGATACCGAAGTGATCGTCCACCTGATCGCCCTTTCGCGGGAGCACACTTTGCCCGAGGCGATTGCGGACGCGCTGCGGCGCGTGGAAGGCGCGTTTTCGTTGGTGGTGATGAGTCCGGACCGGATCATTGCGGCACGCGATCCGCGCGGCTTCCGGCCGCTGGCCATGGGGCGCATTCCGGCGCTCGAAGGCCAGAAACGCGACACCATCGTCTTCGCCTCGGAGACTTGCGCCTTCGATTTGATCGGGGCTACCTACGAACGCGATGTGAAACCCGGCGAGTTGATCGTGGTGGGGCCGGAAGGTATCAGTTCGCATTTTTATTCGACGGCCGCTCCGCAATCGAGCTGCATTTTCGAACACGTGTATTTTTCGCGGCCCGACAGCATGGTCTTCGGCCGCGCGGTTCAAACCAGCCGCGAAGAGCTGGGGCGGCAGTTGGCGCGCGAAGCCCCGGTGGAGGCGGATCTGGTCGTCCCGGTGCCGGATTCGGGCGTGACCGCGGCCGTGGGCTTCGCGGCTGAGAGCGGCATTCCATTCCGCTTCGGCCTGATTCGCAATCACTACGTGGGGCGCACGTTTATCGAACCGAGTCAGAGCGTGCGCGATTTCGGGGTGAAGCTGAAGCTGAATCCAGTGCGCTCGCTTCTGGAAGGCAAGCGCGTGGTGCTGATCGACGATTCGATTGTTCGTGGCACCACCAGCCGCAAAATTGTCCGGATGATTCGCAGCGCGGGGGCGAAGGAAGTTCACATGCGCATCTCGTGCCCGCCCACGATCTCGCCGTGCTATTACGGCGTGGACACGCCGTCGAAGGATCAGCTGATCGCCGCCAACAAATCGGTCGACGAGATTCGCGAATATATTCGCGCCGACTCGCTGGCATACCTTTCGCTGGAAGGCCTGAAGAAGGCTTGCGGCGAAGGCGAGAAGATTTCCTATTGTTCGGCTTGCTATACCGGCAATTATCCTACGAGCATTGTGGACGTGGAAGAGATACTGCCGGCTTCGGTTCCGCGATAGCTATTTTCGCGCTTGCACCACGCGCGGAATCGACTGCAGATCCGGTCTGATCAAAGGCTCGTTCCAATCCCGCAGCAGGCGCTTTACCTCTTCCGCGATAGTTCCGCTGATTTCCATGACCAACCAGCCGCCGGGTTTCAGCGCGGCGTAGGCTTGAGGGACGAGGCGCGCGATGACTTCGAGTCCCGTGGGACCGGCGAAGACGGCATTGCGCGGTTCGAACTTCCGCACTTCGAGTTGGACCTGATCTTCTTCCGACTCGCCGACATAGGGAGGATTGGTGACGATGAAGTCGAAAGAGCTGGCCTCGAATCCTGCGAGCAGGTCGGCTTCGCGGAATTGAATGCGGGTTTCTAGCTGCTGGCGGGCGGCGTTGGCGCGGGCGACTTCAAGCGCGGCGGAGGAAATGTCTGTTGCATGGATTTCAGCCTGCAGTAGTTCTTTGGCTAGGGCTAGGGCGATGCAGCCGGAGCCGGTGCCCACGTCGGCGATGCGGAGAGGGCTGGCGGGCGTGGGCGCCCGCCCCACACAATCCAACACGGTTTCGATCACGTGCTCGGTCTCGGGGCGCGGGATTAGCACGGCGGGCGTGACGATGAAATCCATGCCCCAGAATTCCTGATGGCCGGCGATGTACTGCGCGGGGACGCCGCGGGCACGCTCGGCGAGTGCGGCGTCGTATCGAGTTTTCTCATCAGCTGTGAGTTGGCGCTCGGGGTGGGCGTAGAGGTGGGCGCGGTCGCAGCTGAGCGTGAACATCAGAAGCAGTTCGGCGTTCAGGCGCGGGGAGGGAACTTGTTCCGCGGTCAGTTTAGAGATGGCGGAGATGAGGGCTTCCTTTAGCTGCACTGAACCATTTCACCACAGAGTCACAGAGACACAGAGAAACCAAAAAACAGGAAGTCATCTGGGTGTCTCTGCTTGGTTTCTTAGCTCATAACCAAGATAGATCATCTGGCCGATGTGGTGTTGCATGTGGGCGGCGCAAATCACCGCAATGTCGAGGCGAGTTTTCGCGTCGGTGCCGGCGCCGGAGTATTCCTCCGACCAATCGTCGGGCGATTGCGCCCGGATAGTTTTCAGAACCATCTCCACCGCATCGTCGAAGCGTTTGAGGGCCTCTTCTTTCGGTGGAGGGTTGGGGTCGTTGAATTCGCGCGGGCGGTCACGGACGTAGCCGGTCTTCGCGATCTCCGTTCCGATGTAGTAGTTCAAGTTGCCGGTGAGATGCAGAACCAGGTGGCCGAAGCTGTTGCCGTAGGGGAACGGCTTTTGCCAGAACTGGGCGTTGGCGAGAGGCGCGGCGAGCTCGCGGACTCGGCATTCGTAGTATAGCGGTTGGTGAGAATCGAAGACAGTGTTGAATGCAATTTGGACACGCTCGTCTCCTTGGCCAGAGTCAGGCTTCGCCCGCGGACAGCCGAGGAGGGTCCCCCAAATGGGTCAGACCACCGTCGCAGCTTCGTGCTTGAGCTTTTCGGCCTGATAGTGGGTGGTCAGCGCTTCAATCAGCGGCTGAAGCTTGCCATCCATCACTTGTTCTAGCTGGTGAATGGTGAAGCCGATGCGGTGATCGGTGAGGCGGTTCTGCGGGAAGTTGTAAGTGCGGATCTTCTCGCTGCGGTCGCCGGAACCCACCATGGCTTTGCGTTCTTTCGCGAGGGCCTGCTGCTGTTTCTCCATTTCGATTTCGTAAAGGCGGGAGCGCAGCACGCGCATGCCTTTTTCGCGGTTCTTGATCTGTGATTTCTCGTCCTGGCAGCTTACAACTGTGTTTGTCGGAATGTGCGTGATGCGCACGGCGGAGTACGTCGTATTCACCGACTGTCCGCCGGGGCCGGAGGAGCAGAAGGTGTCGATGCGCAGATCCTTGGCTTCGATCTTGATGTCCACATCTTCGGCTTCGGGCAGCACGGCGACGGTGACGGCGGAGGTGTGGACGCGTCCCTGCTGCTCGGTGGCGGGAACGCGCTGCACGCGGTGGACGCCGCTTTCGTACTTGAGCTGGGAAAAGACGCGTTTGCCTTCGATGATGGCGATGACTTCTTTCAGTCCTCCGGCGGACGACTCCGAGGACGACAGCACTTCGACCTTCCAGCGCTGAGTTTCCGCATAGCGGGTGTACATGCGGAAGATTTCGGCGGCGAAGAGCGTGGCTTCGTCCCCCCCCGTGCCGGCGCGGATTTCGAGGATGATGTTTTTCTCGTCGTTGGGGTCTTTGGGCAGCAGCAGGACTTTCAACTCTTCTTCGATAGCGGCGACGCGCGGCTCCAGCTTATTGAGTTCCTCTTGAGCGTAGGCGCGCATCTCCGGATCCTTTTCGTCGGCGAGCATGGCTTTACTTTCGGCTATGCCACGCGCCAGGTCCTTGTATTCGCGGTACTTCTCGACGATGGGCGCGACTTCGCTGTGCGCCTTGGCGGTCTTCTGGTATCTCGCCGAATCGTTGACGATATCCGGCGAAGCGAGCGCGTTGGTCAGCTCTGCGTAGCGGGCCTCGATTTGTTCCAAGCGTTCAAACATCAGTTGTCCGTTGCCAGTTTATCGGAATCCGAATGCGTTAGCACTGCTTGGGTTCACTATCTAGGTGAGTCGCGGGGATAGTTAGAAAAGCAGTATTCGCGGGGAGGCCGCTAAGCAATCACCAGCTCGCCGCCGCGCTCTTTTTCGAGAGCCATGGCTTGGTCGAGGGCGGTGATGGCGCATTGGGCCATCTCGTCAGACGGAGGCTGGGTGGTGATGCGCTGCAACCACAGGCCGGGAGCGGTCATGAGGGCGAAGAGCGAGCCGCGGTGTTTGGCGGCGAAGCGGATGATTTCGTACGACACGCCGGCGATCAACGGGAGCAGCGCGATGCGCGAGGCGAAGCGCGCCCAGAACGTGGTGAACGGAACCAGCATGTAGAAGCCGATCGAGATCAGCATCACGGTCATCAGGAAGCTGGTGCCGCAGCGGGGATGGTAGGTGGAATATTTCTGTACGGCGGCGGTCGAGAGCGGATCGCCGTTTTCGAAGGCGAAGACGGTTTTGTGCTCGGCGCCGTGATACTCGTAAACGCGGCGAATGTCGGGAAACAGCGAAACTCCCCAGATGAACAGCAGAAACAGGATCAAGCGTATGGCGCCGTCGACCAGGTTGAACACGATCTGGCCGCCGAGCGCGGGGTTAGCTTTCTTCAGTTCCGTAGCCGCCAGCAGCGGCAGGTACTTGTACATAAAGATGAAGAAGGCGAGCGAGAGAATCACGTTGCCCGCCGCCAGCCATCCGCTGATAGCGGCGGCTTTTTCGCGGGTCTGCGATTGCGAAGATTCCGTCGGGGAGGGTTCCGCCTCGCTTCGCTTCGCCGAGAGCCCGGCTTGAGCCGGACGAAGGCCGGCCGTCTCCACAGGAGGATTCTCGCTCTGCATCACGTCCTCGATGGCCACATTGGCGGAGAAACGCAGGGCGCGGTAGCCGAGGGACATGGCGTAGCCGAGCGTCATGACTCCGCGCACGATCGGCCAGGCCATCCATTTGTGTTTTTCCGAGGGCCGGTCGAGCGGCTCGCTCATGGTAACGACTTCGCCCGAGGGCTTGCGGCAGGCGATGGCCCAGGCGTGCGGGGAGCGCATCATTACGCCTTCGAGCACAGCCTGTCCTCCGACTAAGGTTTCTTCGCCACTTTCAAGCGCGGGCAGAAGCTGCACGGCCACGAGGAAACGCACGAGATTTCGCAAAGAATGCACGGTATTTAGATGCTCCGCGCGCCGGAAAAGCGCCAAGCCTTAGGTTATCACAGGGGCGGCGGCGTTCCTACGCCGGCTCGCCCCGGGTAGTGGTGCAGTTTGGCAAGGAATCGAGCCAAACGCGCGATTATTGCGTCGCAAAGGGCGCGACGCTTCGCGCGGCTCGCTTAGATCCTTCACTGCGCAAAGAACGCTTGTTTGATTGCATAACGACGTTGGCTGGTCGCAGCGAGTAGATTGGTTGCGACAGACAGACCAAGGCTCACTGAGAGGAGCCAACGTCATGCTGATTATAGGCTGTGATTTTCATCCGGGGTTTCAGC
>Ga0302326_10001101_pt1 | contig 70509 bp, 59 predicted proteins | sample Palsa_T0_3_FD_202264 | JGI IMG/M metagenome (GOLD analysis project Ga0302326, IMG submission 202264) | Peat permafrost microbial communities from Stordalen Mire near Abisko, Sweden - Palsa_T0_3 | ecosystem: Environmental > Terrestrial > Soil > Palsa > Peat permafrost | place: Sweden: Abisko... | reverse complement strand
ACGCCGTCACTCGGGCCAATGTGGCCTCGACTGCCGTAGCTTGAGTCGCCGAATTCTGGGTCGCCGAATTCTGGACCGCCGCCGAGACAGCGAAAGCCGCCAGCACGACTAGAACCACCCACGAAACCTGAGGGGCGGCGACATTCCTATAAGATCCAGGGCTCGGGAGGTTCATGATTTTATACGGTCAGGAGCCCCCATCCCAGACTCAGACCATCGCGCAGGGCATGTATAGGCGGCAGCGCTCCCACATGCATTTCAAGGAACCGCCGAAAGACTTCCGGCCGTGTCTGGAAGACCTGCAGCGTGCGATGTTGCAGCCAGGGACGCTGATCGAGAGTCAGCATGAGCCGTGCCATCCACAGCGGACGCCGCGCCAGCCTGCGATGCTCGGTCTGGTAGCGCCTCAGGTCCCCGGACTCGAAGCATCGTGCCAGAACCACCGCCTGGCTAAATGCCAGTCCGAGGCCCTCGCCCGTGATGGCGTCAACGGTTCCGGAGGCGTCGCCGATGAGCGCCACGTTGCCTCGCCACACGCGCGTGAGAGTACGATTCCCCGTGAGCGCGCCTCGTTCGGCAGACACTGCTTGGGCGCCAGCCAGCCGCTCCTGCAGCCTGGGCAACGCGCGGAGTCCTTCCTCGACCCGCAGACTGGAATCATGCGAAGCCAGCGCCACGCAGACTTGCTCGCTGCTCACCGCTGTGGCATAGCCCTGACAGCGATCGCCCCAGTAGACCTCCATATGATCGCTCCACGGAGCCACGCGATAGTGCCGTCGAAATGCGTAACGGAGACGAGGCTGCCGCCCATGATTATTCAAATGATCAAGACCGGCCCAGCGCCGCACGCGGGAATTCGAGCCATCCGCGCCCACAATCCAGCGCGCGCGAACCATGCGTTCGTCTACACGACTGCCTACGCGATTGCGAAGATGAACTCCTTCTGAAGAGATGCCAGCGACCGCGGTGCTCCACAACAGGCCAGCACCAAGTTGTGCCGCGCGTTCAACCAGGAGTCGATGGAGCGAAGTGCGGCGCACTGCGATGCCGCAGCTGTCGCCGGGAAATCGAGCATCGGCCGATAACGCAGTACTCACAAAACGAATGCCACGGAAAGGATGAGCGTCGGCCAGGGGCACGTGAATCCCAAGTTGCTCCAGCGCCGCCCGTCCATCAGGAAGCAAACCTTCGCCGCAGGCTTTGTCGACGGGTGGCTGCGCGCCATCGGCCACCAGTACCCGGAAGCCTCGCGCTCGCGCCGCAATGGCCGCAGCCAGCCCGGCGGGGCCACCGCCAATCACGAAAACATCGGTCGTGTCTGGGATTGCGTCTGGTGCGCTCTGACCCATGTTTCTGACCCTATGATTCCGACCTTATGCCTGTCCCCTCACCACCGCAGCAGCAGAAGCTCCGAACAGAATCCCGGACCCATCGCCGCCAGCACGCCGAGTGTGCCCGGTTCAGGGCGCCGGTTTTTCATCACATCTTCCAGCACGACCAGAACCGACGCAGACGAAAGATTCCCGACTTTCTTCAGGCAATCCCAGGAGGCATCGAGTTGCCCATCGTGCAGATCGAGCGCCGCCGCTGTCGCCTCCAGCACTTTCGGTCCGCCGGTGTGCAGCACCCAACTTCCAATGTCGCTGCGCTTGTGTCCCTGCTCGCCGAGGAATGCGTCCATGTCGTGCCCCAGATGCTCGCGAATCAGTATAGGAACTTCCGGCGATAGCGTGATGCGGAATCCCTTCTCGGTTACTTTCCATCCCATCATCTCTTCGGTGTCAGGATAAAAGACAGATCGAGTCGCCAGAACCTCAGGTCCGGTGGAATTCAAATCGTCGCCCGTCACAATCACGGCTGCCGAGCCATCGGCAAACAGCCCGGAGGAAATCAGATTCGCCACCGAAAGATCGTCGCGCTGAATGGTCAGCGAGCAAAGCTCCACTGACACGAGCGCCGCCGCCTGCGATGGATAGGCGCGCACATAGTCCGCCGCTCGCGCGATTCCTGCCGCTCCCGCCACGCACCCCAATCCAAAAATCGGCACGCGCTTTATATTCGGCGGCAGACCCATGCGGTTGATCAGCAGGGCATCGATTGAGGGGCTCGAAATGCCGGTGACCGACGTGAAAAACAGCGCACCCAGTGCGCTTGAGTCGAGCCCGGCATGGTGCAGTGCGCGGCAGAGCGCTTGCTCGCCCAGTTCCTGCGCCACCTGAATCCAGACGTCATTGGCCTGGCCCCAGTTTGTAATCTCGTAATATTTCTCCGGAGGCATCGCCAGATGGCGGCCTTCGACAGCGACATTGCGGTGCAACCGCGCTAGTAGTAGCGGATTCTTGAGCTGGGCACCCCAGTATTCCTGGAGTTGTTCTAGCAGGAATTTCTGAGAATAATAATGCTTGGGGAAGGCGCTGGCGGCGCTGGCGATTTTCATTCGTATGGCCCCCGTCTCGGCGCGCGGCTAGCTCCATCCCCGGCCACCGATCTTACCGACCTATCTTACGGACCTATCTTACAGACCAAGGCTTGCGAGTCTGCTGTATAAGCTGGTTTGCGAACGGAGTTTGCAAGTCATGATGTCTGAGCGCTGCTTGTCGTCCACCCGCTCACTGAATACCTTGTCCGCATATTTTCCCCATGCCAGTGGGCCGAGTTGTCACCCGCTTGTTAAATGAAGCTGTTAAATGAAACTGTCAAATAAACGCCACCTCGGGCCGTCGCTAGTATGTTGTCGCAATCGAAGACGGCGCGCCCGGAACCGTATAACTATGGACAGAAGTGAGATCGCCGCTGCTGGTGTTCAGACTGAAAGACTGAATCGCAAAAGGGCTCTTCTGGTTCCCTACAAACAAATATTTACCGTTTGGGTCGCTGGCGAGCACGCTTGGATTCGCCCCCGTTGAGAACGGCGAAGTCGTCAGCAGCGTGAGTGCGCCAGTCGCGGAGCCGATCGAGTACCCCGCAATATTCGTGGTGCCTTGATTGGCGACGTACAGGTAACTGCCGGATTTGTCGATCAGAAGCGCAACCGGCCCCGAATATCCCGTTTGCTGGCCGATCGGCGAATTCGAGAGCGGACTGAGAGCCCCTGAAGTAACTGCGAACTCAGAGATCGAATTGTCGACGTTGTTGGCGGTGTAAAGAAAGCCGCCGCTGGGAGTAATCGCCAGCCCATAAGGGCTCGTTCCCGTGGAGAAGGGCGAGCCCTGAATCGCGGTAAGAACACCATTGGTCAGGCTGAAAACCTGTATATAGCCGGGATATCCTCCACCCGTGACGTAGAGAAATCCTCCCGATGGCGACACTTCAATGTTGATCGGAGTAATGCCGAGCGGAGTCGTTGGACCTGAAAGCTGTGCAATCGCCGTTAGATTGCCACTGGTCGCATCGATCGAAAACGCCGAAATGCTCTGTTGGCCGGTATTGGCGACGTACAGGTATGCCCCTGCCGAGTCCATGGCGAGCACCGTAGGATCCGTACCCACCGGCGTGCGCGTCCCCTGTTCTGCGATTGCGCCACTGCCCGGGGAAATCGCATACAAAGAGATGTCTCCCTCGCCGGCGTTCGCCGCGTACATGAATTTGTTGGAGGGATGAATCACCAGAGACTGAACCGCCGGGCCGGCCGTGATTGGACTTATCGCCAGTTGCGTGAGTATGCCCGAATTCGGGTCTTCGCGAAAAGCGACAATCTCGTTCGAGGTGGGAATTGCCGCGTACAAATAACGGCTGGTAGTAGAGCCGCAACTCAAACATATCGCCGCGCTCGCGCAAACCAGAAACAGGGCCGCTGCCTTCTTTAGCATCCGTTACTCCTGCAGGAAGTTGTCGAAAACGAAAAATTTGGAGAATCGCTGGCTCCCGGCAAACCCGGGACGAAAGTGTCTCTCAAGCAGTACTTGCTAAACCTCTATCATACGGGACAAGGCATCCCTTGCGCACGCGGCAGGCACTCTCCTCGCTCTGCGATGCAGGATTTCTCCTGTCAGGTTGCACTGACCCGGCGGCACAGGCCAGTGCGGTCCCGTCAGTTTGCGCAAGTTTCTTAGTGTAGTCGACCCGCCGCCTCAGAATGCAGGATTTGGCGGTTTGGTAGTGGCGCAGTTTGGCCTTTACACGACTTTGTCATCCTGAGCGTAGCCGTTTCTCGGGCGTAGCGAAGGATCTCCCTCTTGACGGGCCTGATGCGTAAGCCAAACTGCACCACTCCGGCGGTTTCGCTACTTGCTCAGTTTGAAAATAGATTCGTATCAAGGGGCGCCAGCCCCACCGTTTCAATGCGCTGGACTTGGCCGAGGAGTCCCTGGCGATGAGGCCTCAGGAAGAGTCTCATCCGCACCGCCTCGAAAGAACAGTCGGACACGATCGAGATACACATAGACCACTGGCGTGGTGAATAACGTCAACAACTGGCTTACGGTCAGCCCGCCAACAATGGTAATCCCCAGCGGCCGGTGCAGCTCCGAGCCAGTTCCCGTGCCCAGAGCCAGCGGCAGCCCACCCAGCAGCGCCGCCATGGTCGTCATCATGATCGGACGAAAACGCAGAATGCACGCGTCGTAAATCGCTTCCGCAGGCTTTTTCCCTTGCGTGCGCTCGACGTCAAGAGCCACGTCGATCATCATGATGGCGTTCTTTTTTACCAGGCCAATCAGTAGGATGATGCCAATCATCCCGATCACGTTCAGCTCGTTGTGCGTCAAGAGCAGCGCCAGCAGCGCGCCCACACCGGCCGACGGAAGTGTCGACAAAATCGTGATGGGGTGAATGTAGCTTTCGTAAAGCATCCCCAGCACAATATAGACCGTGAACAAAGCCGTCAGAATCAGAATCTTTTGGCTGGAAAGTGAGTCCTTAAAAGCGGCCGCCGTTCCCTGGAAGCTGGCTTCAATCGAATCGGGGAAGCCAATCGTGCGCTCGGCCTTCTCAATCGCCAGCGTGGCCTGGCCGAGAGAAATTCCGGGCGCCAGGTTGAACGAGATAGTGACCGACGGCACCTGCCCCTGGTGATTCACAGCCAGCGGAGTATTCGACGCCTCATAGTGCGTGAACGCTGCCAGCGGCACCGCCGTTCCGGTAGTGGAACGCAGATAAATATTCTGCAGAGCTTCCGGCGTCTGTTGGAATTGCGGCGCCACTTCCATTACCACGTGATACTGGTTGAGCGGCCGGTACATGGTCGAAACCTGGCGCTGTCCAAACGCGTCATAAAGAGCGTTGTCCAACGTCTCTGGGGTGATTCCCATCCGGCTGGCGGTATCGCGATCGATGACCAGCTTGGCTTGCAGCCCACGGTCCTGCTGGTCCGAGTTCTGGTCGCGCAACTCCGGCAGGCTTTTCAACTTCTCTAAAAGCAGCGGCGCCCATTTATTCAGGTCCTCGAAGTTAGAGCTCTGCAGCGTGTACTGGTATTGCGCGTTGCCAAAGCGCCCGCCGATGCTGAGGTCCTGAGCAGCCTGCAAAATCAGCGTCGCTCCCGGCACCACGGCCAGTTTGGGGCGCAGCCGATTGATCACATCGTCCGCAGTCACCAGCGGACAGCTCTGCCAGAAATGCTTGGTCGGGCAAGGGCTGCGCTGATCCAGCGGCTTCAGCATCATGAAGAACCGGCCCTGGTTCAGCGCGGTATTGCCGCCGGCAAATCCCACTACAGTGTCGACCGCTGGATCGGTCATCACGATGTTGACGTAACTCTGCATCTTCTCCTTCATGGACTGGAAAGAGATGTCCTGCGCGGCCATCACGCCGCCCATGATGCGCCCCGTGTCCTGCTGCGGGAAGAAGCCCTTGGGTACGATCCCATAGAGGTAGACGCTCAGGCACGCCACCAGGATGGTCACGGTCAGCGTGACCGGCTGGTGCGCCAGCACCCATCTCAGACAGTAACTGTAGGTTGCCAGAAGCCGGTCGAAAACCCACTCGCTCCAGCGGTAGAAGAAATTGTGCTTCTCATTTTTCGCCGGTCGCAGGAATTGTGCGCACAACGTTGGCGTGGTGGTCAGCGAAACCAGCAGCGAAACCCCGATCGCAATACTCAGCGTCACCGCGAACTCGCGGAACAGCCGTCCCACAATTCCACCCATCATCAGCAGCGGAATAAATACAGCCACCAGAGACACGCTCATGGAGATGACGGTAAAGCCAATCTCGGCCGCTCCCTTGAATGCCGCCTGTACCGCGTCCATGCCGTGCTCCACGTAGCGTGTGATGTTCTCCAGCACCACGATCGCATCATCCACCACAAAGCCGGTCGAAATCGCCAGCGCCATTAGAGACAGATTGTCGAGGCTGTAGCCCAGCAGGTACATCCCGCCGAAGGTTCCGACCAGCGACAGCGGCACGGCAATGCTCGGGATAATCGTGGCCCGCACCGTGCGCAGAAACGCGAACACGACCAGGATCACGAGAATGACCGAAATGATCAGCGTGGTTTCAATGTCCTTGACCGAAGCCCGCACCGTCACTGTGCGGTCCATCACAATCTTCAGATTGATCGCCGGTGAAATTGAAGACTGCAGATAGGGCACCAGGGCCCGCACCCGGTCGACGGTTTCGATGATGTTGGCGTCCGGCTGCCGGAACATGATAATGAGCACGGCGATTTTGCCGTTGGCGATGCCGATGTTGCGCACGTCGGCCACCGCATCCTGCACTTCGCCCACATCTCCCAGCCGTACCGGAGCACCGTTGTTGTAGGCCACGATCAGCGGCCTGTACTGGTCCGCAGTGAAGAGTTGATCGGTGTCGGTAAGGACGTAAGATCTTGCGCCGTCGGAGACCTGACCCTTGGGGCGGTTCGCGTTCGCGGCGTACAGAGCGTCGCGGACCGTATCCAGTCCAACGCCGAGTTTGTTCAGCAGGGTCGGATTTACTTCCGCTCGCACCGCCGGCTGCGCCGCTCCAAACACAAAAACCTGGCCTACACCGTTCACCTGCGCCAGCTTTTGCGACAGAATGGAGTCGGCCGCGTCGTACATCTGCGGCACGGTCTGCGTGTCGGAGGTCAACGCAAGAATCAGAATGGGCGCATCCGCCGGGTTGATCTTGCGGTAAGTCGGATTGCTGGGCAAGTTAGCCGGAAGCTGGCTGCGGGCCGCGTTGATCGAAGCCTGCACATCGCGCGCAGCGGCATCAATATTTCGATTCAGATCGAACTGCATCGCGATCGAAGTTGTTCCCAGCTGGCTTGACGAAGTCATCTGGTTGACCGCCGCAATGCGCCCGAACTGCCGCTCCAGCGGCGTGGCCACGGCTGAAGCCATGGTCTGCGGATCGGCGCCCGGCAAACTGGCGCCCACGCTGATGACCGGGAAATCGACTCTCGGCAGCGAGGCCACCGGAAGATAATTGAAGGCGAGAATTCCCGACATCAAAAGCGCCGCCGCCAACAGTGACGTACCAATCGGACGCCGAATAAATGGAGCTGAAATACTCATCTGTGGAGAAGTTCTTCTAATCGGCCGACCTTAATCCGCCGACATGGTCTCCTGCGGAATCACATTGCCGATCCGGTAACGCGAGAGCCGGTGCGCCAGCCGATCGAACCACAGGTAAACTACCGGCGTCGTGTACAACGTGAGCAACTGGCTCAATAGCAATCCGCCCACAATCGTGATGCCCAGGGGCCGCCTCAGTTCCGCGCCGGTGCCTGATCCAAGTGCCAGCGGCAGTCCGCCCAGCAGCGCCGCCATCGTCGTCATCATGATGGGACGAAACCGCAGCAGGCAAGCCTGGTAAATCGCTTCCTCGGGTGGCTTATGTTCTTCGCGCTCCGCCTCCAGCGCGAAGTCAATCATCATGATGGCGTTCTTCTTCACAATGCCGATCAGCAGAATGATGCCGATCAGCGCCACCACGGTTAAATCGTTCCCCGTGATCATCAGCGCCAGAATCGCGCCCACGCCCGCCGAAGGCAGTGTGGAAAGAATCGTCACAGGGTGAATGTAGCTCTCATACAACACACCAAGCACAATGTAGACGGTGATGACCGCCGCCAGAATCAAATACGGTTCCGAAGCGAGCGAGTTCTGAAACGCCGCCGCCGTTCCCTGAAACGACGCGTGAATGCTGGGCGGCATCTCGATCTCTTTCTCCGCTTGCTGAATCGCCTTGGTCGCGTCTCCCAGCGAAGCTCCCGGGGCGAGGTTGAACGACAGCGTCACCACGGGAAACTGCCCCTGATGATTATTCGACAGAGAAGCGTTGCTCGATGTCAGGTGAGTGAACGTCGAAATCGGAACCGGAGCTCCGCTGGTGGTCACCGACGCGCCATTGGCCGTGGGCGCGCCCGAGTTCGGCGTCACAGCGCTGGGACGGATATAAATGTCCTTCAACGCCTCGGGAGTCAGCGCGAAACTCGGAAGCACTTCGAGAATCACGTGATACTGGTTCAACTGCGTGAAGATGATCGAAACCTGCCGCTGTCCGAACGCGTCATAAAGAGTGTTGTCGATGGCCTGCGGGAAAATTCCCAGCCGCGACGCCGTATCGCGGTCAATCGTAACGTTGGTCTTAAGTCCGTTGTTGAGCTGGTCGGTGGCCACATCCGTCAACGCCGGAAGAGTCTTCAGCTTGGCCACCAGCTTCGGCGTCCACTGGGCCAGCTCCTGCGCGTCCGCGTCTTCGATCGAATACTGGAACTGGGTGCGGCTCACGCGGTCTTCCACCGTGAGATCCTGCACCGGCTGCATGTAAAGAGTAATGCCATTCACCTTGGCCAGTTGGGGCTGCAACCGCCGGATGATCGCGGAAGCATCGTCAGAGCGCTCGTCGCGCGGCTTCAAATTGATCTGGATGCGGCCCTGGTTCGGCGTCGTGTTCGTGCCATCCACTCCGATGAATGACGACAGGCTTTCCACCGCTTTGTCCTGCAGAATAATTTTCGCCAGCTCCTGCTGCCGCTGCGACAACGCGTCAAAAGAAATAAAGTCGGGAGCCTCCGACACGCCCAGAATTACTCCCGTATCCTGCACCGGGAAAAATCCCTTGGGAACGATGACATATAAAAAGAGCGTGAGAACGAGAGTTCCGAACGTTACAAATAACGTCGCAGTCTGATGTTTCAGCACCCACTTCACGGTCCTCCCATAAAACGCGATCACGCGGTTGTAGTAATCCTCGGTGACGTCGTAGAACCGTCCTTTTTCGCCTTCTTTGCGATGCTTGAGCAGTTTGGCGCACATCATCGGCGTCAGCGACAGTGAAACGCCCGCCGAAACCAAAATCGTAACCGCCAGCGTCACCGCAAACTCGCGAAACAGGCGGCCCACAATATCGCCCATGAACAGAAGAGGGATCAGCACCGCGATCAGCGAAACCGTCAGCGAAACAATCGTAAACCCGATCTGTCCCGCGCCTTTCAACGCCGCGTCCAGCGGGGAGTCTCCCTGTTCGAGATAGCGATCTATGTTCTCAATCATGACGATGGCATCATCCACCACGAAGCCGGTAGAGATCGTAAGCGCCATAAGCGTCAGATTGTTCAGGCTGTAACCCAGCAGATACATCACGCCAAAGGTACCGATCAACGAAAGCGGCACCGCGACGCTCGGAATCGCCGTCGCGGCCAGGTTCCTCAGAAACAGGAACACCACCATGATCACCAGGCCGATCGAAAGTGCCAACTCAAAATAGACGTCTCTTACCGAAGCTCGAATCGTCGTGGTCCGGTCGGTCAGGATCTGTACTTTTACCGCAGTGGGCAGCGATGCCTGCAATTGCGGCAGAAGCTTTTTGATCCGGTCGACCACGCTGATGATGTTGGCTCCCGGCTGTCGCTGCACGTTCACAATCACTGCCGGAGTCAAATTCATCCAAGCGGCGAGATGCGTATTCTCGGTTCCGTCGATAACGTTGGCCACATCCTTGATTCGCACTGGCGCGCCATTGTGATAGGCGATCACGATCGGCTTGTACTGCTCGCTGCCAAAAAGCTGGTCGTTAGCGCCGATCGTGTAGGACTGCCGCGCGCCATCGATCACACCCTTGGCCTGATCCACGTTCGCCTGCGCCAACGCCGCGCGCAGATCTTCCAGGCTCAGCCCGTAAGAAGCGAGCGCCGTCGGGTTGGCCTGTATCCGCACCGCGGGCTTCTGTCCGCCGCTGATCGAAACCAGCCCCACTCCGGGCAGTTGCGAGATCTTCTGCGCCAGCGAGGTATCCGCCAGATCTTCCACCTTCGATAAAGGCAGGGAATCAGACATCAACGCCAAAGTAAGAATAGGCGCATCCGCCGGATTCACCTTGTTGTAGATGGGAGGATTCGGCAGGTCTACCGGCAGGTAGGTCGCAGCCGAATTGATCGCAGCCTGCACCTGCTGCTCTTCCACGTCGATATTCTGATCGAGCCCGAACTGCAGCGTGATGACCGAGCTGCCAAACGAACTGGTCGAAGTCATCTGGCTCAGCCCCGGCACCTGGCCAAACTGCCGCTCCAGCGGAGACGTCACCGACGAAGCCATCACGTCGGGATCGGCCCCCGGATAGAACGTAACCACCTGGATGGTTGGATAGTCGACCTCCGGCAGCGCCGACACCGGCAGTTGCGTAAACGCAACCCAGCCCACCAGCAGCACGCCGACCATGAGCAGCGTGGTCGCGACCGGACGAAGAATGAATAAACGTGAAGGACTCATGAACCCGATGCTACTGAGCGTGACGTTGCTGAACCTGATTTTCCCGAAGATGCTCCCGAACGGGACTTCCCTGAAGCTGTTTCCCCCGAAGCCGTTCCAGAAGCCGAGTTTTCAGCGCCGTTGACATTCACATTGACCGGTGTCACGCCGCGCCCACCGCTGACGCCACCCCCCGGTAAAGTCGCCGCGCGGATATTGATGGAGCTGCCTCTTTGCAGTTTGTCCTGGCCGTCGGTTACGACCATGTCGCCCGGATTGAGTCCACTGGTGATCACGGTAGTGTCGCCCTGCGTGAGCGCGACCGTGACCGCGCGATCCTCCACCGTCTTATCGCCATTCACCGCATACACGAACGTGCCCTGCGGGCCCCGCAGAATCGCGGCAGTCGGAACGACGGTGCTGTTCTTTCTGGTTTCAAGCAGCAGATTAGCGTTCACGAACTGGTTGGGCCAGAGCTGGTTGTCCGTATTGCTGAACACAGCCTTGAGCTTAGCCGTCCCGGTCGTCGGATCAATCTGGTTATCGATGGTCAGCAACTTTCCCGTCGCCAGCTTGGTTTGATCGTCGCGGCTGAACGCATCGACCTCCAGAGTTCCCTGTTGCATGCGCCGCGAAACCGTCGGCAGCACGTCCTCCGTCAGCGTGAAGATCACGGCAATCGGCTGCAGCTGCGTCAAAATCAGCATAGGATTCGTGTCCGCGGCGTGAATGATGTTTCCGGGGTCGACCTGCCGCAGTCCAACGCGCCCGGTGAACGGCGCGGTAATGTGGCAATAGACAATCTGTAATTTTGCGGTGTCGATCTGCGCCTGGTCCGTGCGCACCGTTCCATCCAGCTGGTCGACCAGCGCCTTCTGCGTGTCGACTTGCTGCTGAGCAATGCTGCCCGAAGGAATCAGCGAAGTGTACCGCTCCAGATTCAGCCGGGCATCGCGCAGTTGCGCCTGATCGCGAAATAGCTGCGCCTGCATCTGCTCCAGTTGAACCTGGTAGGGACGAGCGTCAATCTCGATCAGCAGATCTCCCTCCTTGACGTTCTGCCCCTCCTGGAAATTCACCCGCATGATCTGCCCATCGACGCGGCTCTTGATATTTGCCGTGTTGAACGCCGTTACCGCGCCCAGACCCGTAAGGTATACCGGCACATCCTGCCGCTGCACCTGCGCGGTCGCCACCGAAACGGTCCGGGACACGGCCGCCTGCGCCTTCTGCTGCTTGGAGTCGGCACTACTGCTGCAGCCGATCAAAACCGCGCAGCCCGCCAACAGGACGAGGGCAGTCATGACAAGCGAAATTCGTATGTGCCGCAGGCGGGTTTTTCCTTGAGCGACTTCGCCAGAGAGTTCGCTCACAACAAGATCGTTCACGGATTTGTTCATAGAAAGATGAGTCATAAATTCACAGGTTAGTCGTCGCCGCTCGTTCTCGGTTTTCGGCCCGTCAGGCGCTGCAATTATTAGACGTAAACATTGTAGGCTCGGTTACAGTAACTCTTTCGAAAAGGCAGGTATTTTTCCCATAGCCACCAGGGCCTCCAGCGAGAGAACTCAGGCAGGAAACAAAGCGCGGTTTGTACAGCAAAACCGCGTACATCCAGCATCCACCGCGGCCCCGAGGCAGGTCAAGACCGGGGCGAAAGTTTTACAAATCTTTACCGGCCTTGACTATCTGTTTACGACTATCTCTTTACGACGGTCTATTTGCGATTAGGACGCTCTTAGGAAAGCCGGCGCGGGATGCGCAGTTTCGTAGGCTGCAATCTCCGCCTCGTGCTGCAGGGTGAGCCCAATGTCGTCCAACCCATTCAGCAGGCAGTGGCGCACGAATTCATCCATGGAAAATTTCGCGCGAAAGTCTTGCCCATCGCTCACTTCGAGTTTCTCCAGGTCGATGGTGACCTGGTAGTCGTCGATCTCTTGCGCCCGCTGCATCACCTGCGCTACTTCGTCTTCGCTGAGCTGCACGGCAAGAAACCCGTTCTTCGTACTGTTGTTGGCGAAAATATCTGCGAACGAGGACGAGATCACAGCCCGAAATCCAAAGTCGGCCAGCGCCCACACCGCATGCTCGCGCGACGATCCACAGCCAAAATTCCTTCCTGCGACCAGAACGCTTGCACCCGCGTAGCGCGGCTCATCCAGCACGAACTCGGCATTCTTCTTCCCGTCCGCGCCAAACCGCCAGTCGTAAAATAGAAACTGGCCAAACCCCGTGCGCTCAATCCTCTTCAAAAACTGCTTCGGAATAATCTGATCGGTATCCACGTTGACCCGATCAAGCGGCGCCACGCGCCCGCGATGTACAGTGAATGGTTTCATCGTGTGTCTCCTAGGATGTTCTCAATGGTTAGAAGTTCTCACCGGTTATGAGAAAACTCTGTCATTTCGAGCGGAGCGAAAATGCCCGACAGGGCAATTTCGCGGAGTCGAGAAACCTGCTTTTTGCCTTTGCTGGGAATCACTCTACTGAAACTTCCAATCCCTGATGTCCGTAAAATGCCCCGCAATCGCCGCAGCCGCCGCCATCATCGGACTCACCAGGTGCGTCCGCCCTCCGCGCCCCTGCCGCCCTTCAAAATTGCGATTGCTGGTCGAAGCGCAGCGCTCTCCCGGCTGCAAAATATCCGGATTCATTCCCAGACACATCGAGCATCCCGATTCGCGCCACTCAAATCCCGCATCCTGAAAAATCCGATGCAGCCCCTCCTGCTCCGCCGCCCGCTTCACCGTCTGCGATCCCGGTACCACCATCGCCCGCACCTTCCCGCTCACATGATGTCCTTTCGCGACCCGCGCCGCCGCCCGCAAATCCTCAATCCGCGAATTCGTGCACGATCCGATGAACACGCGATCGATCCCAATCTCCTCAATCTTCTTCCCCGGCTCCAGTCCCATGTATTGCAATGCGAGTTCCGTAGCGCGCCGGTCGGCGTCCTGTAACCCTCTAATCTCCGGCACACGCCCCGTGATCGGCGCCACCATCCCCGGATTCGTCCCCCACGTCACGAACGGACAAAGCTGCGCCCCATCAATCTCCACCACTTTGTCGAAAGCCGCTCCCTCATCAGTCGGCAAGCTTCGCCAGTAAGAGACGGCCTTTTCCCACTCCGCACCCCGTGGAGCGAATCGTTTCCCTTTCACATACGCAATCGTCGTCTCATCCGGCGCAACCATTCCCGCCCGCGCTCCCGCCTCGATGCTCATGTTGCACAGCGTCATGCGCCCTTCCATCGAAAGCCCGCGCACCGCCGCGCCGGCGTATTCAATCACGTGTCCGGTAGCGCCGTCAGTTCCAATCTGCCCGATGATCCCCAGCGCCAAATCCTTCGCCCCCACGCCCTCAGCCAGCCGCCCGCGCACCTCGATCTTCATCGTCTTCGGCGTCTGCTGCGCCAGGCATTGCGTCGCCAGCACGTGCTCCACTTCCGACGTGCCAATCCCGAAAGCTAACGAGCCGAATGCCCCGTGCGTGCTGGTGTGGCTGTCGCCGCACACAATCGTCATGCCCGGCTGCGTCAGTCCCAGCTCCGGACCAATCACATGCACGATCCCCTGCTCCGGCGAATCCATATCAAACAGCCGGATGCCGAACTCCTTGCAGTTCGCTTGCAACGCGGCGATCTGCTTCGCCGCAATTAAATCCGTAATCGGAGTTCCACGCGGCTCGGTAGGAATGTTGTGATCCACGGTAGCCACCGTGCGCAGCGGCTGCCGGACTTTCCTTCCTGCAACGCGCAGCCCATCAAACGCCTGCGGCGAAGTGACTTCGTGCACCAGATGCAGGTCGATATACAAAATGGGCGATCGCCCCGCAGGCCGCGCCACCAGATGCGCATCCCAGATCTTCTCGAATAATGTTCTTTGCCCTGACATGTATTGTCTGCCCACTGCCCACGAGCCACTGCCCACTGTAGTCCTACCGCGGCGTAGTAATCGCCCCCTGCGAAGCCGACCATACCAACGCCGCATATTTCGCAAACACGCCGGTGGGATAGCGCGGCTTCGGCGCCTTCCACTGCGACATCCGCTGGCGCAACACATCGTCGCTGACTTCCACTTCCAGAACGCGTTTCACCACATCGAAGCGAATCATGTCTCCATCCCGAACCCCGGCGATAGGCCCGCCCAGTGCCGCTTCCGGAGAAACGTGTCCCGCCATCAACCCGCGAGTCGCGCCGCTAAAGCGCCCGTCGGTCAGCAGCGCCACCGACCCGCCCAGCCCCTCGCCCACAATCGCGGCCGTCACGCCCAGCATCTCGCGCATTCCCGGACCGCCCTTCGGCCCTTCGTTGCGGATCACGACTACATCTCCAGCCTGAATCTTCTTCGCCGTGACCGCGGCCATGGCATCTTCTTCGGAGTCGAACACCCGCGCCGGCCCACGCTGCTCCAACCGTTCATGCCCGCTAATTTTCGCGACACAACCCTCCGGCGCAAGATTGCCCTTGAGAATTACAAGACCACCCGTCGCCTTGAGAGGCTTGTTCAGCGGAACAATCACTTCCTGCCCCGGAGTCTCAACCGCACGCTCAGCCTCGGCGCCAATGCTAAGCCCGGTAACCGTCTTTGCGGAAGCATGCAGATATTTTCCGTCCAGCAACCGCTTCGCCAGCAACCCAATGCCGCCCGCGCGGTGCATGTCAGAAGCCACGAAGCGCCCCGAAGGTTTGAGATCGGCAAGCAACGGAGTTCGCTCACTCACCGTTTGAAAATCCTCAATGTCGAGTTTGACCCCTGCCTCGCGCGCAATCGCCAGCAAATGCAGAACCGCGTTGGTCGATCCCCCCGACGCCGCCACGGATGCAATCGCATTCTCGAAAGCGTCCCGCGTCAGAATGTCGCGCGGTTTGATTCCGTTCTGCAGCACGTTCATCACGACCTTGCCGCAGTCGAACGAGATCTGGTCTTTCTCTGGATCCATGGCGGGCACACTGTTGAACCCCATCGGCGACAGCCCAATCATCTCCATCACCGTTGACATCGTGTTCGCCGTGTACTGCCCGCCGCACGCCCCCGCGCCCGGACACGCCGCATCTTCCAGGCCGCGCAGGTCCGCGTCACTCATCTTCCCTGCCATGTTCGCGCCGATGGCTTCGTAGACATCCTGAATCGTCACGTCTTTCCCGCGATAACTCCCCGGCGCAATCGTCCCGCCATAGAGCACCATGCCCGGCAGGTTCATACGCGCCAGCGCCATGGCCGCCGCCGGAATCGTCTTGTCGCACCCCACCACGCACACCACCGCGTCAAACATCTGTCCACGGCAAACCAGTTCAATCGAGTCAGCGATCAGCTCACGGCTCACCAGCGACGCCCGCATGCCCTCGGTGCCCATGGTTTCCCCATCGGAGATTGCAATGGTGTTGAACTCCATCGGAGTCCCGCCCGCCGCGCGAATCCCTTCCTTCACCTTGGCCGACAACCGCCGCAGATGAAAGTTGCACGGCATAGTTTCGATCCAGGTATTGGCCACCCCGATCAAAGGACGGCTGAGATCAGCGTCGGTGAACCCAACGGCCTTGAACATGGAGCGCGCCCCAGCCCGGTCGCGACCTTCAGTAATTCCTCGACTAATGTGCTTGAGATCCATAATCAGAGATTACAAGATGCGCAGCGAAGATGTGAACCATGCTCCGCAGCCTTCAAGGATTTCCTTCGTGAACCTTCGTGGTTCAGGCTTTTCCGGCAGCGAGAACGAAAAACGGGGAACCCGCCTAGCAGCAAGCTCCCCAGTTACGTGACGCTGCCCAGGAGCCGTCATTGCCCAGCTAATCCAAAGTCTTTAAGCCCGGGCGGCCGCGCGTGCGTCTTCCATCGCCACGCCCGCCGGAGGATGCGCGGTTGTCCAGGCGGGAGCCTGTGCCGCACCGGAGCTAACTTTGATGACATCCGCAATGCCGTACCATTCCCGGTAAAGCTGGCCCACCTGTTTCTGATTCACCTCAAGCGCCAGCGTGACCAGGTGATCGTGCTCCGAGGGCTCAGCATGCACCACGGGCAGATCGAGCGCGCGCCGCGAAGCCGCATTCAGAATGCGCATCAACGTTCCCTGCGTATTGCGATAACGAATGTGAAAAGTCTGCATGTGTTCTTGCTCCCTTATTGCGCCGGTTCTTCTTCCAGCAACATCTCCGACAACGCCGCGCCTGCCGGAACCATCGGAAATACATTCGCCTCCGGCGCGCAATCGAATACCAGCAACTCCGGCTCCGTCGACCGCAGAAACCGGTCGATCTCATCCCCAGTTTCCGTCGACACGGGAAACTCCCGCATGGCATCTTCGTTCAGCCGGAAGCTGTGAATCTTGTAAGCCTTCGCAATCTCCACGAAATCCGGATTGTCGCTCAGGTCAGTCTCGGCATAGTTGCGCTGATAAAAAAGCTGCTGCCACTGCCGCACCATGCCCAGATATTTGTTGTCGACGATCACCATCTTCACCGGCAGCCCGAGCCGCCGCACGGTCGCCAGTTCCTGAATGTTCATCTGAAATCCGCCGTCGCCGGAAACGCAAAGCACGCAAGTGTCCGGCTTGGCGAGTTGCACGCCGACCGCAGCCGGCAGAGCGAAGCCCATAGCCCCGAGGCCGCCTGAAGTGATGAATCCCCGCGGAGAGGACGACCGATAACGCTGCGCCGCCCACATCTGATGCTGACCCACGTCGGCGATCACCACGCTGTTCTCCGGCAGCCGGCTAAACAGTTCGTCCAGAAAGCGAATCGTCGGCTGCGCCAGCCCCCGCGGATCAAGCTCAGCCCGCTCCGGCCCGCACGCAACCGCGCGCCAGCCGCTGAAGTCAGGAAGCGAGTGCCGCCGCAGTTCGGCCTGAAACGCAGGAATCGTATCCGCGAGATTTCCAATGACCGAAAGCTCGCAAGGACGCACCCGATCCAGCTGCGCCGGATCAATCTCAAAATGCACGATCTTCGCATGCGGCGCAAACCGCGTCGGTTCGCCGGTCACACGATCGTCGAGCCGCGCTCCAAATACGAACAACAGATCAGTTTCGTTCAGCGCCGTATTCGCCGCCCGCGTGCCGTGCATGCCCACCATGCCCAGGTAATACGGCGCCTCAGGAGGAACCGCGCCCAATCCATGCACCGTGGCAAACGTCGGAATACTCAAATCGTCCAGCAGCCGCCGCAACTCCGGGATCGCTCCCGATAACTTCGCCCCCGCGCCAACCAACGCAACCGGCTTTGAAGACTTCTGCAACAGAGCCACAATCGTATCGGTAAAACCGCCGTCAGCCTTGGCATCGGCCGCCCGGGCGTGCGGTGTAAACTTCACCGGCCCGGAAAATTCCTTCTTCGCCTTCAGCATGTCGGTCGGGATATCGATCACCACCGGACCCGGCCGCCCGCTGCGCGCCCAGTAAAATCCTTCCGCGATCGCCGCGGGAATTTCATCAATCGTGCGCACCAGACGGCTCCACTTCGTCAGCGAAAGCGTCACCCCAAAAACGTCCGTCTCCTGAAACGCGTCGGTGCCGATCAAAGCGCTGCGCACCTGCCCTGTGATGCACACCAGCGGAACCGAATCCATCTTCGCGTCCGCAATGCCGGTGACCAGATTCGTCGCGCCCGGCCCGCTGGTCGCCATGGCAACGCCCACCTCGCCTGTGACCCGCGCGTAGCCCTCCGCCGCAAATACCGCGCCCTGCTCGTGCCGCGTGAGGATGTGCCGCACCCCGCTGCCCTCCAGTGCGTCATACAGCGGCATAATCGCGCCGCCGGGATAGCCAAACACCAGCTCCACCCCTTCAGCGCGCAGGCACTTCAAAACGATGTCCGCTCCCTTAATTTCCATCGCAACTAATCTCCATCATTACCAGCGCACTGTCATCCTGAGCGAGGATTGTTCTTCGCGCCCAGCGCGAAGAACAACCGCAGTCGAAGGACCCCTTTCCCATTTGCGCCGCCACTGGCCTCAAAAGGCATTTCTTCCGACTGCAATAATTAAGCATTCACCACCTGTTTAGGTGCGGTCGCTTCCGCCGCCTTCTTGCCGTCCTTGGGAAGCCAGCTCATCATCCCGCGCAGTTGCGCACCGACGATCTCAATCGGATGCTGCTTCTCTTTCTCCCGCAGCGCATTGAACTTGTGTCCGCCGCTCTTGTTCTCCGCAATCCACTCGCGCGCGAACTCGCCGCTCTGAATATCGGCCAGCGTCTTCTTCATCGCCGCCCGCGTGGCATCGCCCACCACCTGCTCGCCGCGCGTCAGATCGCCATATTCTGCCGTGTTCGAAATGGAATACCGCATGCGGCTGAGCCCGCCTTCGTAAATCAGATCCACGATCAGCTTCACCTCATGCAGGCACTCGAAGTAAGCAATCTCCGGCGCGTAGCCCGCCTCGACCAGTGTCTCGAACCCCTTCTTGATCAGCGAGGTCAGGCCGCCACACAGCACAGCCTGCTCGCCGAACAGGTCGCTCTCGGTTTCTTCCTTGAAAGTTGTCTGAAGAACTCCCGCACGGGTTGACCCAATGCCATGCGCGTAAGCCAACGCGAGGTCGTGCGCGCGCCCGCTGGCATCCTGCTGGATCGCGATCAGCGACGGTACGCCACGCCCTTCGGTGTACACACGCCGCACCAGATGCCCCGGACTCTTCGGAGCGATCATCACCACGTCGACGTCCGTCGGCGGAACGATCGTTTTGAAATGAATGCTGAAACCGTGCGACACGCCGAGCACCTTCCCCGGATGCAGATACGGCTTGATGAACTGTTCGTAGGTCTCAGCCTGCGTCTCGTCCGGAGTAAGAATCTGGATCCAGTCGGCGCGCTTGGCGGCCTCATCCGGCGCCACCACGACCATGCCGTCGGCCCGCGCCTGTGCGGCGCTCTGCCGGTTCGGGGCCAACCCGACGATTACATTGTTGCCGCTGTCGCGAAGATTCTGCGCCTGCGCGTGTCCCTGGCTGCCGTAACCAATAATGGCGATCGTCTTGCCCTTCAATACCTCAGGCTTCGCATCGCGTTCGTAGAAAATAGTAACCACCGAGTGCTCCTCTCGAATCACATGTTGCAATACACAAGGGAGAAAAAGAAGCCCTTGTGGGGATATTGCACCGCAAACCGACCGGTCGGTCGGTCTATTCAAATGCTACCTGCCCGGCCCCGAGGGTGTCAAGAGCGAACTCTGGTTCGCAAAGAGGTCTAAGCCACGTAGGGGCGGACGACGAAGCCGGCTGGAAGCGCTTCGGCGAAATACAGCCATTCGGAAGAATAATCCCCCCGCGTTTGCCGCCGGTATGGGTGCCAGATTTCTCGCGTCCTTTGCGAGAAGTGGGGTTCTTCGCCTGACGTTCCTCAGTGACATTCCTCAGTGATGTTCAATCCCGGGCGATCCGTTGGCATTCCTGCCCGCAACTATTTACCATGTCCCCCGATGCCCCGCGAAGCTGTCGTCGATTCCCGGCAGGAAATCCTGCGCACCGCCGCCCGCCTGTTCCAGCAGCGCGGCTACGACGCGACTTCCATGAATGACGTAGCGGCTGCCCTCAAACTCAGCAAAGGCGGCCTGTACCACCACTTTCAGAGCAAAGACGAAATCCTGTTCGAGATCATGAACCACGCCATGGAGATCACCGAGGAGCGCGTGCTCGCGCCGGTACGCCGCATCGCGAATCCCGAAGACCGCTTGCGCGCCCTCATCCGCCTGCACATCGAAACCGTATTGAGCCCACGCGACCGCGAAATCACGGTCATGCTGCACGAAAACCATCCCCTGCCCCCCGCGCTCCGCAAGCGCATCAACCATCGCAAGAAGGAATATGTCCACTTCGTCGAGAGCTTGATTGCCGATGTACAAAAAGAAGCGCAAAAAGAAGCTCAGAAAGCGGCGCAGAAGGGAACTCCACGAACCACGCCGGAAAGGTCTCCCGTCAGCCCACGCGCCGCCGCCTTCGCCCTGCTGGGCATGATCAACTGGATTTACCAGTGGTACAAACCAGAAGGCGATCTGCAGACCCACAACCTCATTCCGCAATTCACCGCTCTCGTTTTCGCGGGGATCCTCGGATGAAGATGAACTCGACCAAAAATGCCTTGTCATCCTGAGCGGCGGCAAAGCCTGCGCGAAGGACCCTATGTCGTCCGGAGACGGATGTGCCGTGGACGGGGACAGTTACGCTGCATGCCCGATGGGCGCACCTCGCAACCGCATCAATGCAAGACGCTGTCGCAAGGTCCCTCACCGCGGCTTCGCCCCGGTTCAGGATGACAATGCGGTTTGATCCAACGCCGGCTCCAAAGGGCCACAACCCGGTGCTGGCAACTCCCTGCTCGATCCTGCGACTACTTGTGGGGCGGGATCCAGTAAACCTCTTCCTTCACCGCGCCCTTGTCCGTGAACCCCCGCCGCTTCAAAATCGCCTTGCTATGCTCGATCATCTCCGGATGCCCGCACAGGTAAGCCATGGTATTTCCCGCATCCAGTTCCCAATGGTCGGCATACTTGCGCAGGATGTCGTCGGCTCGCCCCACTTCTCCCGACCAGTCCGAGTGATCCCACGGCCGGCTGACCGTCGGCACATATTTAAACCATGGCAATTCTTTGTCGAAATGGTTCAGCTCATCGAGATATCCGAACTCCCAGGGCCGGCTCGCGCCATTCAGCAGAAACAGCTTCTGCGTTCCGTCGAATCTGCCTTCTTTCCAATCTTTCGATAGCATGCGAACCATGCTCACAAACGGAGCCACACCCGTAACCGTCGAAATCAGTAGATGATTCGTCTTGCCGTTCTGCGTATCGAGGGTAAATCGCCCCTTGGGCACCTTGCGCATCAGCATCTGATCGCCCGGTTGCAGCTTGTACAGCAGCGGCGTAAGCGCGCCTTCCGGCACCAGCTCGAAGAAAAATTCCAGTTCGTCTTCCGCCGGCGACGACGCAATCGAATAAGGCCGCTCCATGCGCTTCCCCGCGGCCTCAACTCCCAGCGTCGCATACTGCCCCGGAACAAAATGGAACTCCCCTCCGCTGCGAACGCGGATCATCCAGAGGTCGGGAGCGAAATCGACCCGCCGGGTAATCTCCGCGTGATAAAACTTATCGTCAGAAGTAGTCATTCTCTCCTGGCCTCAAAGGCTCCAACCGAACGGTCGTACGGCCCGTTGGAGTGGCGACATCCTAACTGGAATCGTCGATTTTGTGAAGGGCGCTCGTCGCCGCGGAACTCGCTCCGGAGACGAAACGCCCGTTCATTTCCCCACAACCAGCACCACGAAGCTGTCAGGCAGAATGGCTGGCCGGGGGTGCGGATTGTCCGCCGTGGGTTCAGGTTTGGGCCCGAACTGCGCCGTCACCACGAATACGTTGTGCGTCTTAGAATCAAGCGCAAGCGTGCGCGCTCCCTTTTGGGTCGGAACATTTTCGGCCACGCTGAACTTGCCCGGCGTTTCTTCTTTCACGACAGTCAGCACGCCCTCGCCACAAGAGGCGAATGCCAGTCCCGTTCCCGCGTCAAACGTGGTCGCATCCACGCCTTCGCCAATCGCCGGCGTGGCCAGAACCTTGCCGCTGTCCGCGTCCACCACGGCCATCATCTTGTTGCCGCAACCGACAAACAGCCGCCGGTTCTTGCGATCAATCGAGAGCCCGCTCGGCTCCTCGCACGGCGCCAGCGGCCACTTCGCTTTTATTTCCAGTTTGTTTGGATCAATCGCCACAAGTTCGCTCTTGTCTTCAATGTTCACGAAGATTTCGCCCTTGGCGTCGCTGGCCGAAAACTCCGGCTTGCCGTCGAGTTTGATCGTGCCCAGCACTTTTCCAGTGGCCGCGTCGATCGCCGTCGAATCCTGACTGCGTCCATTGAAAGTGAACACCCGCTTCGTCGCCGGATCATAAAGAACGGCGTCAGGATTGTCGCCCACTTTCACTTTGCTGCTCGTCGCCAGCGTCTTGATGTCGAAAATGCTGACCGTGCCTTCCCGCCCGTTACTCGTAAATCCCCGTCCCAACTCCGGCGCCAGTGCAATGCCGTGCACCCCCGGCGTGTCAGGAATATCACCAACGCTCCTGCCCGAATCCGCATCTATAACCATCACATGCGTTCCGCGAGAAATAAAGATGCGCCGCGCGTCGGAGTCGGTGGTCAGATAATCCCATCCGCCGTCGCCGCCCACTTTGTAAGTCGCCACCACGTGATAGCCCGGACCAGCCGCGGCCAAAGCCACCGTCGCCACAAGCGCACTCGCCACAACAACACTGGCGACCGATACCCACATCCCAGCCTTCATTCGCATTACTTTCTCCTTGGCAAACTCTGTCGGATTCGTGTCGCGTGCCGTGTCGGGCCGCTCCGCACGTTTGAAAATCGGCGAATTTTTACCGCACCGGTAGGGATTCGACCGGAAGTAACTTTACCGCATTTCGCCAGTGACTCTAGACTCATAATATATGGATGTGTCTCTTATGGAAGTAACTGGGCCGGCTTTGGCCGGGCAGGGCGCGCAGCCGGAATCCGGGCAGATGTCCGTGCGGATGTCCGATTCTGATCTGCAGCCCACCCTGAACTTTGCCGCGCTGCCCCGCGGTTGGGAGGTCGCGGCCGGCGTGCCGATATTGATTCCCGCATCCCTTCGCCCACCTGCCCATGCGAATCGCTTCGCCCCAGCTTTCGCGGTCGCATTCGGAGTACTATTCGCAATCTTTGCCGTAAACATCGGCACTGCTCATGCCGCCTGGTCAAGGGTTGCTAATCTTTTCTCCGTGCGCGCGGGCCAATCCCTTTCTGCCGAAGACTCCATCCAGATCGATCGCATGGAGCCACAGAAGCAGGCCGAAGCCCTGTTGGAACTCGCAGTCGGCCGCAGCGACGGCGCTGAGGAACAGATTTCGTCCCGGGTTGAGAATTGGAAGGGGAAGGTAAAGTGGGACTCGCAGATCGCGATCCTCACCACCGCCGCGTTGAACTCCAGCGATCACCGGGTGCGCGAGTCCGGCATCGAAGTCGCACTCGCCGCCTACGGACTCGCCAAGAACTCCGCCAGCCTCAACTACCTGCTCGCCACCGCTGAGTCTCGTGACCACGCGCAAAAAATTTGGGCGCTGTGGGCGCTCGGTCTCATGGCCAACCGCGGCGTCGGAACCGACCGAGTCGCGCCAGTCTTGACTGCCCACCTGAAAGATTCCAACGAAGATTCGCGCCGCTGGGCCGTCGAGGGCCTCGCGCTGGCCGGCTCTGCCCAAACCATCGAGCCGCTCCTGAAGACCATGCACGACGATCCTTCGCCCAACGTGCGCGACCGAGTTGCATGCGCTCTCACGGAATGCGGCATGTTCACGCGTGAACAAAGCCTGACCGCCGTCCCGCAATTATTGAACTACACCGATGATCCTTCACTCGACGCCCAGACGCACACCTTGGCTTTCCAGGCCTTGGCTGATATCACCCGCCTGCGGCTGCCCAACGACTCCAGCGCCTGGCGAAGTTGGTACGATTCGACCAGGGGCGACTCCTTCTGAAGATGTATTCAAGTTTTGTTCCCACTAAAGAAGTTTTTACGTAAACCTTTTAGTCTGTGAAACAATCCAACACGCCGGGCACTCCTCGTTGAGTCCCCGTCAAGACCCCATGGACAAATTGAATGTAGTTGTTGCTCTCACCACCCGAGAGAACGATTACCAGGCCGAACAAGCAGTCGCGGTAACAGAAATGGCCGCACGACTCGGGATCAAGATTCAGATCATCTACGCCGAGAACGACGCCGTCAACCAGACCCAGCAACTCATCAAAATCATTCAAGACCCCATACAGCGGCCGGCCGCCATCCTGGTCGAGCCCGTCGGCACCGGAATGCCCCAGGTTGCGAAAGCGGCCGTCGGCGCCGGAATCGGCTGGGGGATCATCAACAGCGATCCCGACTACATCAGCGAACTTCGTCGCGGGGGCGCCGTTCCCGTTTTTTCCGTGAGTACCGACCAGTCTGAAGTCGGCCGAATTCAGGGCCAGCAACTCGGCATGCTCGTTCCGGAGGGCAACGTCCTCTACATCGAGGGTCCCTTTACCAGCACAGCCACTCAACTCCGCAGCAAAGGAATGCTTTCCACCAAGCCAACCGGAGTCCAGCTGAAAGTGCTCAAGGGCGACTGGACCGAGCGCAGCGCGCACAACGCGGTGAAGTCGTGGCTGGCGCTGGGCTCCTCCCGGCAACTGGAAATTCGGGCCGTCATCTGCCAGAACGACGCCATGGCCATGGGCGCCCGAAAGGCATTCGTCGACTTAACCGAGAAAGACCGCGAACAATGGTTGAGCATTCCATTCACCGGCTGCGACGGCGTCACCAAGACCGGCCAGGACTGGGTGCGCCGCGGCATGCTGAAAGCCACAATCATCACCGCCCCCGCGGCCGGAACCGCACTCGAAATTCTGGCGAAGTCTGTCAGCGCCGGTTCCATGCCCAAAGATCGCACCCTGATTCCGCCCCAGTCCTTCCCCGCCATCGAAGCACTGCGCAAAAGAAAAACCGATCACTGACCACTAGCCACTGACCACTGATTCCCGACCGCCGCGCTGCATTCCTCCCGCTCCCGTTTCCCCTGTAAAATTGATTAAGCGATCCCGGAGCCACTTCCCCATTGTCTTTCCTCGACCAACTCAACCCGCAACAACGCGAAGCCGTCGAAACTACCGAAGGCCCGGTGCTGATCCTCGCCGGCGCGGGCAGCGGCAAGACCCGGGTCATCACGTACCGCATCGCCTACCTGATCGAACACAAAGGCGTCATGCCGGAATCCATCCTGGCGATGACCTTCACCAATAAAGCCGCCGCGGAAATGGGCGAGCGCGTCGAAAAGCTTGTCGGTGGACTGAGCATCGCCAAGCCCGTCATCTCAACCTTCCATTCGTTCTGTGTTCGCGTCCTGCGCCGCGACATAGAAGCGATGCGCATTCCGTCGAGCGTCCCCGGTCAGCCGCCGATTGGTCACACGAAAAATTTCGTCATCTACGACGAAAGCGACCAGCAATCCGTCGTCAAGTCTGTGATGAAGCGCCTCGGCCTCGACGACAAGCAACTCACGCCCCGCACCGTGCTGGGGCGCATTTCGTGGGCGAAAAATCACATGCTCGATCCGCAGGAACTTTACTTGCAGTCCGCGGATCCCAAGACGGAAAAAATCGCGCACCTCTACGAGGAATATCGAAAGGAACTGCGCAAAGCCAACGCCCTCGATTTCGACGATCTGCTGCTCGAAGCCGTCCGCCTGCTGAAGTCCGCGGCGCAGGTACGCGAGTACTATAACCGCCGCTTCCAGTACTTGCTCATCGACGAATACCAGGACACGAACCGCCCGCAGTACGAGCTCATGCGCATGCTCGCCGGCGAGCGCCACAATGTCTGCGCCGTAGGCGACGAAGACCAGTCGATTTATTCCTGGCGCGGCGCCGACATCCGCAACATTCTCGAATTCGAGCAGGATTTTCCCGAAGCCAAAATCATCCGCCTCGAACAGAACTACCGCTCCACGCAGAACATTCTGGAAGCCGCGTCGACAGTCGTCGCGAACAACCTCCGCCGCAAAGGCAAGAATCTTTGGACCGCGCGCCAGGGCGGCACCAAAATCGGATACTACGAAGCCCCCGACGGCGAAAACGAAGCCCTGTTCGCCGCCGACCACATCGCCAAGTATTTACGCGAAGCCGGCCGTACTGAGAATTCGCGCGGAGAAACACCCCGCGCCGCCGTCCTCTACCGCACTAACTCGCAGTCTCGTCTGTTCGAAGAAGCCATGCGCCGCTACGGCTTGAAATATCACATCGTCGGCGGATTCTCCTTCTACGACCGCTCCGAAATCAAAGACCTGATCTCCTATCTCAAAGTCATCCTGAATCCCGACGACTCGATCTCGCTGCTGCGAGTCATCAACACGCCCACCCGCGGCATCGGCAAGGGCACCCTCGACACGCTGGAAAGTCTGGCGCTGGAAACTGGCCTGTCGCTGTGGGGCGCGGTCGGGGAAGCCCTCCGCCGCCAACTCCTGCCGCAGCGTGCCGTCGCATCGTTGAAAACTTTCCATCAGCTAATCGAAGACGGACGAGCCATGCTGGCGGGAACGTTCCAGGAACAGCTTGATCAAAATGTGGCGCGGGCGCCCTCGCCCGCGCAAATGCCGGAAGCCCCGCAGTCCTCCGCTGAAGCCAATGAGACCACGGACGACGCCACCGCCTTCGATCCCACCGAATTCGGCAACTTCTCCTTCGACTTCGGCGCGACGGACTCTGAACTTGCTGAGGCCGCCGATGTGACCGCAAGCGCGCCGCCCGACCCCCAAATCGGCTCAACTCCCGCCGAATTTCCCACTCCCGCCGTCACCGCCGCCGATCTGCTGAAATTCCTCATCGACCGCACCGGCTACATCAAACTGCTCGAAGAAGAAGACACTCCGGAAGCCTTCTCCCGCATCGAAAACCTGCGCGAACTGGTCAACGCCGCCATGGACTCGCGCGACCGCGCCGAAACTCTCGACCGGTTCCTCGATCACGCCGCGCTCGTCGCCGACGCCGACGACTACGACGCCCGCGCCCAGATCACGCTGATGAGCCTGCACGCCGCGAAAGGCCTGGAATTTCCGCTGGTCTTCCTCAGCGGCCTCGAAGAGGGCCTGTTCCCGCACTCCCGCACCATGCTCGTCCCTGAAGACATTGAAGAGGAGCGCCGTCTCTGCTACGTCGGCATGACCCGCGCCATGGACCAGTTAATTCTGACCCGCGCCGTCTACCGCCGCAGATACGGCACCGACCTGCCCGAAGCCAGCGTCCCGTCAAGATTCCTGGAGGAAGTCCCCGCTCCGCTCCTGGAAGAGTTGGGAACCAGCAAAGCTCGTGTGGGGATGGGAGCCTCCGCCCGTCCAGCAGGGCGAAGTCCCGCCTATGCCGAAAGCACCCACTACTCCTACGAAGACGAAGACCAAAGCGTGAGTTGGCACAACGGAGACGCCACCCGAAGCACCACCCGCGCCGCAAAACCCACGGCTCCCGCGCGCCCCTACAACTCCATCGAGAACATCGCCGAGTTCTTCGCCAGCCGCGGCAAGAAGTTTTCCGTCCCCAAAACGCCCGTCGAAGAGCCCACCGGCAAGCGGGGATTCCGTCCCGGTCAGAAGGTTCGCCATCCCAAATACGGCGAAGGCACGGTCTATCTGCGTGAAGGAGAAGGCGAAGAAGCCAAGATTACTGTACAATTTCCTCGCTTCGGCTTGAAGAAGCTGGTAGAGAAATACGCCCAGCTGGAGCGCGCGTAAAGCCCATTGAGTAATTGGGAAATTTAGTAATTGAGTAATTGCCCGAGGCCAGCCTCACGAGTTTTTCAATTACTCAATTTCTCAATTACACAATTACTCAATCCAAAAAGGAATCATGGCAAACACAGCGAAGTTAACCAAAGAAGAACGAAAGAAAGCCAAACGCACCGCCCGCAAGAAACGCAAGGCGGAAAATCCGCTCAAACCCCGCGACTACGCTCGCGGATCGAAAAAGCCCAAGGTCAAGAAACTGGCCCGCGGCCAGGCGAAGCGGTAAAAGCAGCATTTGGCACTGAGCACTTGGCATTTAGCCTCTCCTGATTTCTCGACGAAAGTCTGGTACTGCTAAATGCCAAGTGCCAATAGCTAAATGCTGAGAGCTGACGGCTGATAGCTGATAGCTGCACCCAGGAGCCCACAACCGCTTGTCACAACCCACGGAACGCGTCGCCGTCATCCGTACCTCCGACAAACAGGTTTTTTGCTGCAAGTCGATCGACAAGCTGATCTCCGATTCCGAGAACCCCGAGAACCGGCTCAGTAAATCGCTCGGCCCCTGGTCGCTGACCGCGCTGGGCATCGGCGCCATCATCGGTTCAGGCATTTTTATTCTCACCGGGACGGCGGCCGCCGGAGAGTATTTTCAGGCTCCCTCCCTTCTGCATGCCCAGGCGCTCGACGTAATCATCAATTTCGTGCGCACCGGCAGCACCGCCGGGGCGCTCATGCACGGCCGCCCACCCGCCGGACCATCGATTGCGATTTCATTCCTCTTGGTAGCGATCGCCTGCAGCTTTGCCGGATTGTGCTACGCCGAACTGGCTTCGATGATTCCCATCGCTGGCAGCGCCTACACCTACTCCTACGCCACGCTCGGCGAAATTTTCGCCTGGATTATCGGCTGGGACCTCATCCTCGAATACGTGGTCTCGAACGTCGCGGTCGCGGTGGGCTTTGCCGGCTATATCAAAGCGCAACTGGCGGTGTTCGGCCTCAACCTGCCGGACAGATGGGCCAGCCCGGTCTGGGCCGGCGGAGAATGGACGGGCAGTTATTTCAATCTCCCCGGCTTCCTCATCGTTTTCCTTCTCACGCTGCTGCTGGTGCGCGGAGTGAAGGAGTCGGCGGAGACCAACAACATTATGGTCACGGTCAAGATCGGCGCCATCCTGACCTTCCTGGTAGTCGGCGGAATGCTGGTGAAGCCCGCCAACTGGGTGCCCTTCGCGCCTTCCGGCTTTGCCGGAATCGTCACCGGAGGAGCCATCGTTTTCTTTACCTACATCGGTTTCGATTCCGTCTCCACGGCCGCCGAGGAATCGCGCAATCCGCAAAAAGATTTGCCCTTCGGCATCATCATGTCGCTGGTCGTGTGCACCGTGCTCTACATCGGCGTCGCCGTCGTACTGCTGGGCATGATGAAATACACAACCTTTGTCTCCGGTGCCGCCGCCGAAGCCCCCGTCGCCTACGCGATGAAGTATCTGGGCGTGCACCCGTTCTTCCGCTCGGTCATCGTGATCGGAGCCCTGACCGGCATGATCTCTTCGTTGCTGGTGTTTCAGTACGGCCAGGCGCGCATCTGGTACGCCATGTCCCGCGACGGCCTGCTGCCGAAGCTGTTCTCCGCGGTGCACCCGAAATTTAAAACTCCGTACTGGTCCACCTGGATCGCCTGTTTCGCCGTGGGCATTCCCGCAGGCCTGGTAGACATCGGCGATGCCGCCGACCTCGCCAACATCGGCACTCTGTTTGCCTTCGTTCTGGTTTCCCTGGGAGTGATCATCCTCCGGCGCCGGCAACCCGACCGTAAACGTGCCTTCCGAGTCCCGTTTGTCCCCTGGTTTCCACTGATTTCCGTGCTGCTGTGCGGCGGCCTGATGCTCGGCCTCACGCTGATCACCTGGCTACGCTTCGTGATCTGGCTCGGCCTCGGCCTGCTCATCTATGTCTTCTACAGCCGCCACAGAAGCGAGTTCGCGAAGTAAGCGGTCAGCTCTCAGCCGTCAGCCAAAACGCGCTGTCATCGCCATCAGCCAAAACGCTTTGTCATCCTGAACGAAGCTGACCGATGAACGAAGTGAGTCGGGCTGCGCAGTGAAGGTCCCCTGTACGCCCGTTCGCCACCAACGGCCTCAAGGAGTTTCTGAAATCTTTCTCCCTACTTCGCCCACGCTCCCGCCAAAAACAAATACCGCTCCCGCAACTCATCCTTGTGTGCCGCAGACGTCGCGTCCAGAAACATCACCGGCCATCCGTCAGCAGCCGAATACACCGGCCACTTCGGCAATCCGGGACCATTCGGATCGCCGCTGCGGGCAAAGTTCGACCAGTATTTCTGCATCTGTTCGCTGAGCTGACGATCCTCCGCTCTCCACGTGACCCCAGCTTTGGAATCGAGCTGTCCAAACACATACTCGATCTCCGCCGAGTGAAACGCCCCCAGCTGCGGCCCTTTCGGATCAGCCGGCGGCCCCAGATCGAAGCGGAAACGATAGATCGGCTGCTTGCCGGTCTTGGATTGCGACTCCATCCAGTCCCAAGTCGAGAAAGCAATAAAACGGTCTCCCGCAAAATCCTCGGCGGAGCGCAGCGTCTGTTCGGGAGTGTCGGAAGGATAAAGCCGCAGAAACTCCGCCGCTTTGTCGCCAAATTCTCTTTGCCCCATAGCTTTCAGGCTGTCAGCCGTCGGCTTCTGCGGGTTGAACGCAACCTCGAAACTTCCTTCGTCGTGATTCCATCCCGCCAGCAGCGGCACGTCATTCTGTTTTCCCGCCGCAAAAATAGCCGGCACCGATTCCGGCAGAAAATATCCATCCACACTCGGTCCAAAATCAAATCCCTGAGACTGTGGCGGCGCAAACGCATCCAACAATTTCTCCGCCGGCATCGCCCGCAACTCGGCCAGCGAGCTGACTCCCATTTTCGCGCTGACCGTCTGCACATCTTTTTCTTCCCGCACCGCCAGCGGATCAAAGGTCAGGCCGGCACTGTAGAACGCTCCACCACTCTCCCCAATCGCCTTCTGGAACAGCCCCTTGGCCAGCGGCGAAGCCATCTGCGCACTCACCGAGAACGAGCCCGCGCTTTCCCCGAAGATGGTTACATTTCCCGGATCGCCGCCAAACGCCGCAATATTTTCATGCACCCACCGCAGAGCCGCCGTCTGATCGAGAAAGCCATAATTTCCGGCCGCATTGTGCCCCGACTCTTTCGCCAGCTCCGGATGCACAAAGAAACCAAAAACGCCCAGTCGGTAATTCATGCTCACCACAATCACGCCCTGCTGCGCCAGATGCATCCCATCCTGCCGCGCCTCCGACGTGGAGCCCGCGGCGAATCCTCCGCCATAAATCCAAACCATCACGGGCAGCTTCGCCCCGGAAGTTTTCCTCGGAACCCACACATTCAACGTCAGGCAGTCTTCACTGCCGCCGGAATCGCGAAAATTCATGTCTCCGTAAACTTTTCCCTGCATGCAGTGCGCGCCGAATTCCGTAGCCTTGCGCACTCCGCGCCATTTTGCCGGAGCCGCAGGCGGCTTCCAGCGCAACTCGCCCACCGGCGGGGCAGCGTAGGGGATGCCAAGAAACACGCGAACGGCTCCGTCTTCCTTGCCTTCCACCGTGCCCGAGGCAGTTTTCACTTTCGGCCCCGACGCACCAAACGAGGCGATCCCCACACCCAGCAGTGCCCAGAGGACCAAAATTCCGCGGACGATCTTTGCCACCATATGTTCTCCCTGAACCCTGAAATCACGAGCCTGAAATAAGGACACCGGATTGTAACGGAAAAGAATCGCCGCCGCGCGGCTCGCCCCTCCCTCGCAAATCCTCCCCTAAGAAACTACAATCAAGGAAATGACTTCCGTGCCGGTCCGCCCTCCCAATGCCTTCATCCGTCAACTCCCCAAGGCGGAACTGCACTTGCATCTCGAGGGCGCGGTCGAGCCGGCGACTCTTCTCGAACTCCGCAAACTGCACGGCGACCGCGCCACGCTCGCCGAGGTCGAAGCCCTCTACGGCTACACCGATTTCCAGAGTTTTCTCATGGCATTCAAGGCCGTCAGCGCGCACCTGCGCGGCCCCGACGACTACGAGCTCATCACCTACCGCCTCATGCAGCGCCTGAAAGAAGAGACCGTGCTGCACGCCGAGGTCTACGTCGCAGTCGGCGTCTGCCTCTTCCGCAAGCAGGATTTCCCCGCCATCTTCGAAGGCCTCGAACGCGGGCGCGCCCGCGGGGCGCGCGATTTCGGAGTCTCGCTCCTGTGGATTTTCGACGCTACCCGCCACTTCGGAGTCGAGGAAGCACAAAAGGTTTTCGAACTCGCAGCCCGTTACCGCGACCGCCACGTCGTCGCTGTGGGCATCGGCGGCGACGAACAAAAAGCTCCGCCCGAACTTTTCCGCAGCCCCTACGCCTACGCCGCCGAGCAAGGCCTGCGCCTGACTGCCCATGCCGGCGAGACCGGCCCGCCCGAGTCCATCTGGGGAGCGCTCAACCTCCGCGCCGAGCGCATTGGCCACGCCTTCACCGCCAGCCAGGACCCCGACCTGATCGAAGAACTTGCCCAGCGCCAGATTCCCGTCGAGCTCTGCATTACCAGCAACGTCCGCACAGGAGTCTGCCAAACGGTCGCCGACCATCCCGCGAAAAACTATTTCGACCAGGGCGTCATGATCACCCTTAACACCGACGACCCTGCATTGTTTGGCACGACCCTCTCGCGCGAATACCAGCTCTCCCAGGAAACCTTCGGATTCACCGACGAACATCTCCGCGAACTGGCCCGCAACTCGTTCGAAGCCTCGTTCCTGCCACCAGAGAAAAAGCTGGAACTCCTAAGCCTGTTCGACGCCGCCGCAGCCCGGTGAATCCTTTCGGGAATCTGGATAGAGCCCTTTTGGGCAGCGCTGCGATAGATCAGGTATTGTTGAGAGGCCCCACCGGCAGAGATGTTGGACTTAGGCCCACGCCCTGGTCCAAACTGGCCACTGCCCACTGACCACTGGCAACTGATGTTACACATCGGCATCGTCGCATCCAGCGCGGAAGGCGCCGCGCTCTGCTATCGCACCATCTGCGTTGAAGGCGCCGACCTGCTCGGCCCCTACAATCATCCCGAAGTGTCGATGCACGGCCATCCCTTCATCCTCTACAAGAACCGCATCGATGCCAATGATTGGGTCGGCATCGCCGAACTCATGCTTTCTTCCGCCGAAAAGCTGGCCCGCGCCGGCGCCGACTTTCTCATCGCTCCAGTCAACACCGTGCATCAGGCGTTCGATCTGGTCGAGCACCGTTCCCCGCGCCCCTGGCTGCACATCGCGATCGAAGTTGCGAATGAAGCCAAGCGTCACGGATACAAACGCCTCGGAGTTCTTGGCACCCGTTCGCTCATGGACGGCCCGGTCTACCGCGAGACTTTGAAATCAGCAGATATCGAGCACCGCGTCCCCGCCGCCGAACAGCGCGAGCGCATCCACCGCATCATCTTCGAAGAACTGGTGCAGGGAACTTTCCTGCCGCGCACGCAAGCCTATTTCACCGAGGTAATCGGCGCACTAAAAAACGAAGGCTGCGACGCCGTGGCCCTCGCCTGCACCGAAATTCCGCTGCTGATGACGCAAGAACAGTCGCCGCTGCCCATGCTGGACTCCACGCGCATCCTGGCCAGAGCCGCCCTGCGCAAGGCGGTCGAAGGATAGAGGTAAGTAAGCGGCAGGTAAGCAAAGAGAGAAAGAGGAAAAGAAAAGAGAATAAAGAGAAGAGGTAAGTAAAGAGAAATTGTCATTTCGAGCGAGCCGGAGCGAATGCGACGGCGACCCGAGAAACCTGCTGTTCAGCTTCCGCCATTTATGACTGTCGCCAATCGAAAACCCGACCAGCCTCCCAACCGCCGCCAACTCAAGTTCCGCCAGCTCCCCGGTTCCTACGCCATCGTGCGCCTAGCCCCCGATGCCGCCGTCCCTGATTGGGCGACCAAAGGCGACTTCACCTCGATCACCCGCACGACCGAAGAACTCTCCATCGTCTGCCCAAACGAAACCCTCCCGCCGGAAGTTCGCTCACCCCTCCGCTGGATCTGCTTAAAGCTCGAAGGCCCGTTCCCCTTCTCGCAAACCGGAGTCCTACTCTCCTTCATCGAGCCGCTGTCAACAAACGACATCCCCATCTTCGCCGTCTCGACCTTCGAGACCGACTACGTGCTGATCCCGGAAGATCACGCGCAAGCCCTTGACGTCCTGCGCGAGGCTGGACATCAACTCTGGCCGAGGGACGATTCTTGGCGTAAGTTGATCGAGTAAGTTGAGAGCTGACAATTTGCGGCTCACAGCGCTCGCTGACGCCGCCATTCGACCCGCCGAATCTACCAAACACTGTGCCGTGCGTGCGCTCGGCCCGCGCCTATGATGTAATAGTAGTTAACAACTTGATGCCCTCGGTCCTCACAACCCTGCGCCGTCGTGCCAAAGCTCTCCACCGCAATCTACGCGGAGCGAACATGGCCGTCCGGGCGCTCGCTTCAACCGACCATCCACTGCTGGCGCACATTATTCCCATGCGCCGTTGCAATCTGGCCTGCACTTATTGCAATGAGTTCGACGATTTCTCCAAGCCCGTGCCGATCGACGAAATGTACCGCCGCATCGACAAGCTCGGCTCGCTCGGCACCGCGGTCGTTACCATTTCCGGCGGCGAGCCGCTGATGCATCCCGAGCTCGATGACGTGATCCGCCGCATCCGGGGCAACGGCAGCTCCCACAGAATGATCGCCGGGCTTATTACGAATGGCTATTTGCTGGTCGCCGACCGCATCCAGCGCCTCAACCGCGCCGGACTCGAATGGCTGCAAATCTCCATCGACAACGTGAATCCCGACGAAGTCTCGAAGAAGAGTCTGAAAGTTCTCGACAAGAAGCTACAGTTGCTGGCCGAGCACGCAGATTTTCATGTGAACATCAATTCCGTAGTTGGTGGCGGGATCGCCCATCCGCAGGACGCGCTCGTGATCGGCAAGCGCGCCATCGAACTCGGATTCACTTCAACCATCGGCATCATTCACGATGGTAGCGGCCAACTGCAGCCGCTGAATGATGAAGAGCGCCGCATCTACCACGAAATGCAGGCGATGGAAAAAAGCAGCTTCACCCGCATCCACGCCTTTCAGGACAACATCGCGAAAGGTCAGCCCAACGACTGGCGTTGCCGCGCCGGCGGCCGCTATCTCTACATCTGCGAGGATGGCTTGGTCCACTACTGCTCGCAGCAGCGCGGCTACCCCGGAGTTCCGCTCGCCACCTACACCCGCGACGACCTGCGCCGCGAATACTTGACCGAGAAATCCTGCGCGCCGCACTGCACGGTTTCGTGCGTGCACCAGATCTCGATTTTCGATTCCTGGCGTGCCCCGCAGCATCCCGCGCCGGCGGTGCCAGCGGCGCCCTCAGCTAGCGAACTCGTACAGATCGATTCCTAGTTCTTGATTCTATTTCCGCAAGAGCATCATCTTCCCGATCAGCGCGCCGACCATACCCAGCGCGCCCAGCAGAGCGTTGTATTCGCGGTGCTTCAGGTATAGATCGAAAGAGAATCCATCGTTAGGCGCTTGCTCGCGCGAACCCGGCATGATTTTCGGAAACATCCTCGGCACCCGCCGCGCATATTCTTCGAAGTCAGGAAACTTCTGCCGCAGGAACGCCTCTTCGTCGCGGATCACAGGAAGATAAATCGCGAAGAACATCAGCACCAGAACAATCCCCACCCACCAACTGCGCGCCGCGACAGCAAATCCTATGCCAATCAGCAATGAGCCTAGATACAGCGGATTCCGCGTGTAAGCATAAGGCCCGGAAGTCGCCAGCGCCTCATTCTTCCGCACATGCCCCGAGGCCGAAGCGCGAATCAAAAGCCCCGGCAGAATCAAAATTGCACCCAGCGCGAGGAAGCGCCACGAAGGCCGCGCCAGCCAGAAGTACAGCACCGCAAACACGAAGCCCAGCGGCACCCGAATCCGGCGCGCCGTCTTTGACCAACTATGCTTTGACCAACGATGGCGCGACCACTCAGCCATGCGCACCTTCCATGTGGAGCGGACTCTCCTGTCCGCCGCTCTTGCCGGTTGCTAGCAACATGCGCGCAGCCTCTACGACCGAATCCACGCCGATCTCCAGTAGCCCCTTATCCGGTTGCGCACGCCGCGCATGCGTGGTCGGGCTCGCCGGATTGCGTAGAACGATGCTTTGCGCAGCATCGCTTGTCTGATAAGGCCCGTTGCGCGCCGGATCCGTCGGCCCGAAAATCCCGACCACCGGCACCCGCAATGCCGCCGCCAGATGCAGCGGCCCCGTATCCCCGCCAATGAACAGCCGCGTCCGCCGGGTCAGCGCGATGAGTTCCGTGATCGAACACTGCATCGGCCGCGCCGCGCCCTCACTCGCAGCCTCCGCCTCGCGCGCCAGATTACCTTCACCTGGACCGTAGTTGAGGAGCGCCCGCACTCCATCCTTCGCCAGAGCGCGCGCCACGAGCCCATAACGTTCCGCGGGCCAGCGCTTCGCTCCCCAACCCGCCCCCGGATTGAGAATCGCGAACTCTTTGATGCCTTCTTTCAACAGCTGCCCGCCGATGCGCCGCTCTGCCTCGACATCACGCGGAAACTCCACGCGCGGGACACTCAGCTTCTTGCCCGCAACGGCCTCAGCAACGGAAAGATTCTGCTCGACCACATGCGCCCCGCGAGCAATCACCCTCCGCGTGTACCACAAACTGGCCGGAGACTCGCGCGGCTCACTCGCGCCGTACACCGTCCGTGCGCCCGCCCAGCGTGCCAGCACCGCGGACCGAATTGCCCCCTGCAGATCGACCGCAACGTCGTAGCGCGCCGAACGCACATCGTTCCAACCCTGCGCGATCTGCTGCAGACTTGAAATCGTAAACAGCGACCGCCTCCACGCAGTCAGGTTGACCGGATGAATCCAGTCCACTAGAGGCCGTTGCGCCGATCGCGGTCCGCGCCGCGGCGTTCCCGGCGCACACAGAAGTTCGGCCCAGCGTTCTTCAATTACCCACCCGATCATTGCGTTGGGAAACGCCTTGCGCAGAGCCTGAGCCGCAGGCAAGGTGTGGATGACGTCGCCCATCGCGCTCAGCCGAACAATCAACAGCCGTTCAATATTCGCTGTGCGCTCGCCCGGGCCGCTCAAGATTTCCTCGACGCCAATCGCGAGCGGATCAGCTCAGTGGTGGAATGATCTTTCGCATCGCCGACAATCTCGACCCGACCGCCGCACTCCGCAACGGCGTCGCGTTCCGGAACCGAGTCCGGGGTGTAATCGGTGCCCTTGGCCTGCACGTCCGGACGAATCTCGCGAACAATCGCGCGCACGTCGAGCTCCGGAAAAATCACCACCGCATCCACATCTGCCAGCGCCGCCACAATTTCAGCGCGCTCCGCGGCCGGCACGACCGGACGCCCTTCACCCTTCAGCGCGTGCACCGACTCATCGGAATTAATCGCGACCACCAACCGCCCGCCCAGCGCCTTGGCTCCCTGCAGGTAGCGCACGTGCCCCACATGCAGCAGATCGAATCCGCCGTTGGCCAGCGTGATCTGTTCGCCCGCGCGCCGCCATTCTTCCACGCGCTGGCGAAGTTCCTCGCGGCTCAGGATTTTGTCGTGCGATTTCAACGGTGCGCTTTCAATTGCGCGAGTTTAAAGATTTACGCTCAACCATTCCGTCTCAATGCGGCCGGGTCGCCGGCGGCGTCCGCTCGATCGCCTGCAGCAGTTCATCGCGCGAAACCGTTGCCGTACCGCGCTTCATCACCACAATGCCACCCGCGTAGTTGGCCAACTGCGCCGCTTCTTCCGTGCTCGCACCCGCGGCCAACGCCGCCGTGAATGCCGCGATCACCGTGTCGCCCGCCCCCGTCACATCCGCAACCTGGTCAGAACCAAAGATCGGAATATCCACCGGCTTGTGCTTGTGATCGAATGCGACCATGCCATCGCGCCCCCGCGTGATCACCAGCGATTGCAACTTCATCCGCGCCATCACCTGCTCACCCGCGGCGATCACTTTATTCCAGTCCTGCCCAATGCGAATCCCAAGCGCCTCTTCGACCTCAGGCTCGTTCGGAGTGGCCGCCGTCACATCGGAATACTGCGCCAGCCGGTAGCGCGAATCGACGACAATCGGCACCGTCCCCAGCTTTCCCTTTTCTTGCAAAGTGCTGACAATCGCGGGTGTGGCCGCGCCGTATCCGTAATCGGAAATCAGCAGCGCGTCCGAGGCATGCGCGTAATTTCTCGCCGCCAGATAAAGTTCCCGGGTCAAATGCGCATTCGGTGCCTCCTGCGGTTCGCGATCTACGCGCACCACCTGCTGCCGCGACGTGTGCGTCATGCCCGCTAGAATGCGGGTCTTCGTGACCGTGGTGTAACTCTTATCCTTGAGCACCCCGCTGACGGCAATCCGTTTGTGGCGAAAATATTTCAACAGCATCCGCCCTGGTTCATCATCGCCCACAATGCCGACGGGCAATACATTCACGCCCAGATCCGCTAAATTATTCGCCGCGTTGGCCGCACCGCCCGGCACGACGGAGCGCTCGCGATGCTTCAAAATCAGCACCGGCGCTTCGCGCGATACCCGCGAAATCTCGCCAAACACATACTCGTCCGCCACCAAATCTCCCAACACGGTCACCGTGATGTTAGGGAACGCTTCGACAATCTTCCTGAGCCGATCAGCTTCCTTGGGATGTTTAATCATGGTTGAGAAAGTTAACCGGGGTGTCCCATTTCTCGCACGGGAGTTTATGAGTAAGCCGCGCGAGAAGTGGGAGGTCGCCGCCGCGAAACCGATTCTCTCACGTTCCCCGCTTCCGTTCGCCGATCTTCTGCAGCATAGTACCGACAGCGTTAGCTGCGTCGGCAAGCTCCATCTTGACCGGTACCACCGCCAGCGGCGCCAGCGCGGAAAGATATGCTCCCAGGTTCACCGCGTCTTTCTCAGTAGTCACAAACCCGCCCGCCTCGCTCCGCTCCTTAAGCGTAAGCAGCTCGCCTACATCTTTCTCGCTATAAGCATGGTGATCGCGATAAAACGCCTCCGCGACTGGTTCAATGTTTGCCGCCCGCAACTGAAGCACAAAATTCTGCGGCCGGGCGATGCCGCAGAACACCACCGGCCGCGGCGGAATATGTTCCGGCACAATCCCGCGCCGCACCCGCCATACCAGCTTTCCCTCCACCGGAAACGCCTCCGCCGACGCGCCACTCGCCAGCACCACCACATCCGCACGTCGCAACGCAGACAAAGGCTCGCGCAAGCGTCCAGCGGGAATCAGCCTGTCTTTCGCATCCTGCGGCGTCACCAGAACAATATCGAAATCCCGCGCCAGCCCGCGGTGCTGAAAGCCATCATCGAGCAAATGAAGTTGTGGCCCGAATTTCGATTCAGCGAAGCTTCCCGCCTCGTACCGGTATTCCCCCACGATCACCGGCGCCCCCAGCTTGCGCGCCAGCAGCAGCGGTTCGTCGCCAAACTCCTGCGGCAGCCCTGCCGGATCGACCAACCGCGCGCCCTTGGATCTTCGTCCGTACCCGCGCGACAGCACGTCAAATTTGATTCCGCGCGCCTTGAGCAACTCGCCCAGCAGCATCACCAACGGTGTTTTCCCCGATCCGCCCGCCGAAACATTTCCCACACTGACCACGCCGCCTTCCAGGCTTCGTGCCCGCAAAACTCCCCGGTCATAGAGCGCGTTCCGCACGCTCACCACGCCGCCGTAAATGGCTGAGAGGGGATTCAATGAGGATTTAGTGAATATCCGCGGCTTTCGCCGGAACCGCTGCCGGATCGCGATCAGCCTCTGCCAAACTCCTCAGCGCCTCCAGCGTCCGCGACGTCGCGCCCATCTGCGACCGCATTGTTTCAAGCGCGCGCCGGCCCAAAGCCCGCCGTTCGGCATCGTCCGCGAGCAACTGCATCAGTGTCAGCGGCAGCTCCGACAAGCCAACGATCCGCACCGCGTCACGGCTTTGAAACAGCGCCACAATATCGCGGAAGTTTTCCGTATGGTTCCCGGTCACGATGGCCACGCCGTATTGCGCCGGCTCAATAATATTGTGCCCGCCGCGCGGCACCAGACTCCCACCCACAAATGCCACATCGGCCAGAGCATAGAGCGCGGCCAGTTCTCCAATGGTATCCACCAGCAACACCCCGCCCGCCAGCGATTCTCCCTGCCACAGCGAACGCCGGAACGACGGAATGCCCATCTGCCCCAGCAAAATCGCTACCTCATCAAACCGTTGCGGATGCCGCGGTGCCAGAATCATGACCGCACGCGCATGTCCCACCCGCAGATTTTCAAAAGCCTTCAGCAGCGGCGGTTCCTCGCCCTCGACTGTGCTGCCGCACACCAACACCGGGCCGGCCCCTTCCACAGCGAGTGATCGACGAAGACTCTCCACAATCGGCGGTGGCGGCGGCAAGCTTACATCGAACTTAAGATTTCCCGTAACCCGCACCCGTCCCGCTTCTGCCCCAATCGACTGCAGCCTCGCGCTATCCTCTTCCGTCTGCGCCAGAAAAAGATCGACGTGTTTCAGCATCTTCCGCAACGCCCAGCGAAAACGACGGTAGCTCGGCCACGACCGGTCGGAGATGCGCGCGTTCACCACCACAATACGCGCCCCGGTAGCCTGTGCCAGCCGCAGAAAGTTTGGCCAGAACTCAGTTTCCACCAGCACCACAAACTCCGGACGCAGAGCCCGCATATACGGCCGGATCGCAAACGCAAAGTCCAGGGGAAAGTAAAGCACGTCTTCTTCGCCAAACCGCTTGCGTGCGAGTTCTTGTCCAGTATCGGTCGTGGTCGACACCAGCACGCGATGCCGCGGAAAACTCCGCCGCATCTCCTCGACCAGTCCGCTGACCGCCAGCACCTCGCCCACCGAAACCGCGTGCACCCAGATGACCCGCCCCGCCCGCGAGCTCAGGCTGGCCACCAGGCGCTCCGGAACCCTTCCCATGCGTTCGACAAATCCGTCGCGGTATTTTCCGTAGCGCAAAATCTGGTAAAGCCAATACGGCAGGCTCAACAGCATTGCCAGCGCCAGCGCCAGACTGTAGAGAAGATAGCTCAAGCTGAGCCATTCTAAACCGCTTCATCGGCGGCGTAGCCCTCAGTCTGGATTGTCATCCCGAGCAAGCGTTCTTTGCGCCGCGAGGGATCTGGGCGAGCCGCGCGGTGCGTCGCGTACCTTGAGACGCACCGCGCGTTTGGCTCGCCTCCCTTTCGAGCTGAGATACTCCGTTGCCGGCGGCACGCTCGCATTGCGATTCCGCGCTATATAATCTGCCCATGCGGTGCCCGCGATTTACCCATCGCCCCATCTTCATAGCGCTGTGCGCCGCGTTATTCCTACCCGTCATGTTGGCGGCCAAGAATTTCGTAAAGCCGGAGGCGAAAGCCGCCACCACCTATCCTGCCCACGATTCCCATCGCGACGAAAAAGCCACCATCGCCGCCGACCCCTACGACACTCCCGAAAAAGCCAAAATCTTCTCCACGAATTTCGCCGAACACGGCTTCCTCCCGGTTTTCTTCGTCGTGACCAATGACGGCGACCAGCCCATCTCCATCGCCCACATGCAGATCACCCTGCGCACCGCGAATCGTTCAAAGCTCACGCCCGTCACCACCGACGACTTGTACCGCCGCCTTTCCAACCCGCAGTCCAGCACCCGGCCCAGCCCTATCCCTCTGCCGCACAAAACAAAAAGTGGGATCAGCAAAAGCGAAGCCGACGAGATCGAGACTTCACAATTCGCCGCCAAAGCCGTCGAGCCCCACACCACGCAATCCGGATTCCTGTTCTTCGACATCGGCGGCATCTCGTCCCCGCTCCCCGGCGCGACCATCGACATCGCCGGCGTCGCCGACGCCAAAGGCCAGGAACTGCTTTTCTTCGAAATCCCGCTCGACAACTATCTAAACCCGCCGAAGGCGAACTAAGACGCAAGTGGAGGAAGCCGCGAAGCGGCGAAAGAATGCAGCCCACAGCCTGCCCTGAGCCTGTCGAAGGGGCGCAAGCCGTGGGTAGGTCGAGAAATTGAAAACAAGCCCCAGAGGGGCGAAAGAAAGCACAACTTTGGGCGCGCGATTCAGACCCGCCCTGCCGCCATTCTGGCAAGGCAACTCGACACCCAATTAACCATTGGATTCCACCCGCCATCGGCGCTAATCTAGATGCGTTCAGCCCGAGGTCCCTCATGAGCAAACTCAAAAGCAATCGACGCACTTTCCTGAAAACCGGCGGCCTCATGACCGCAGCCGCACTGGGTACAGCCGCGCTCCCCGAAATCGCGCGCGCCCAACCCTCCCAGCCCTCAAGTCCGGCCACTCCAAACGCCATGCCGACCCGCAACCTCGGCAAAACCGGATACAAAGTCGGCATCTTCAGCCTCGGCGGCCAAGCCGCACTCGAAAAATCGAACAACGAGTCCGTAGCCGTCCCCATCGTCGAACGAGCTCTCGACATGGGCGTGAACTACATCGACACCTCTTCCATCTACGGTGGCCCCGAGCGCTGGAGCGAGCAATATGTCGGCAAGGTCATGAAGCGCCGCCGCAGCGAAGCCTTCCTCGCGACCAAAACAAAAGAACGCACTCGCGACGGCTCCATGCAAATGATCGAGAAGTCGCTCAAACTCCTGCAGACCGATCACGTCGACCTCTGGCAACTGCACGACATCGGCACCATGACCGACATCAACGAAATCTTCGCCAAGGGCGGAGCCATGGAAGCCCTGCTCGAAGCCCGCGACCAGAAAATCGTGCGCTACCTCGGCATCACCGGCCACTACCGCCCTGACGCCTTGATTGAAGCCATCCACCGCCATGACTTCGACACCATCCTGATGGCCGTCAACGCCGCCGACCCGCACCACTACAGCTTCTCCGAGCAACTGCTGCCGCTGGCCGTCGAAAAACAAATGGGCATCATCGGCATGAAAGTCCCTGCCCGCGGACGCCTTCTCTCCTCGTGGACCCCGCCGCCCATCGAACAGCAAAAACATTCGTGGGAAGGCATGGCGATTCAGGCAACGACCGGCGGCACGCTCGATATGCGCCAGGCCATGTACTATTCCCTCTCGCTCCCGGTGAGCACGGTAATCATTGGCTGCGATTCGATTCCGCAGCTGGAAGAAAACGTGCAACTGGCCCGCGAATTCACCCCGTTCAACCAGCAACAACTGGCCGCGCTCACAGAGAAAGCAACGCCGGTAGCGAAGCAGTCGCTATTCTTCCGGTTTTATGAGCGGGCGTAGCGCGCGGCGGGCCCGCGAAAATCGTCTCCTTTCGCCGCATACCGAGAACGTACGATGCCTGTCGTGAAAAGACTGATTATCGCAGCCGTGCTATTGATCGCGGTCGGTGCGGCGGCACAAGAACGCGCAGCGAACGAATTCATTTCCGTGAGGTTCGCGATCGACGGAAAGACGCTCCCCTGTGAGGACCTGAAAGTAGATTTGCTTCTTGACGGTCGCCACATCGTGCCGAATCACACGGGTCAAGGCTTTACGGTTCCAGCCGCATTCGTTGGAAAGCCCCCGGGATTGTCTCCAGACAAGACCGTCGACATAAGCGCCAGTTGTGGAGAGTACGCGTTGAATTTCCCCAATCTGCACACGTCGTGGGTCAGCCCCGGCCAATGGGAACTAGGTATTGAATATCCCCCGTATTGGATCGACCGATCCAGAGGAACCACCGCAATTGAGCGGGGGGCGTGGATTAGCTATCTTCAGTCCGAATGCAACGGGTGCGACCCGGGCGTCGTCACGATGATCTCGCATACAGATCCACCGGCGTCTCTTCTCGCCCGTCTGCATCAAGAGCAGCCAAACGCGTCTGACGAGAGAGCGAGGGATATTGCCTAGGCCCTTGCAGTTTTCGACTCTGCGTACCAGCAGAACCGCGACTATTTACTCGCGCTATTGAACTCGTGTTTGTCCAGACCGAAGGACTCTCCTGAAGACAATGTGTGTGACGGAAAGTTGCTGGATTACTTGACGAATCTCTACTGGCGTGGGGACAGCGATTTGCTTGCGCCACTGCTGCAATGTGCGGACTCTCGCAAAGATGTCATCGAGGAGATAGGCACTTTCTATGGCGACCTCCTTGACCGTCGCACTGCCGCTGCCCTGCGCGGAATGCGGGAGGTTTCCATTGATAAACAGAAGGAAATTTGCAGCATGGCGGGCGAAGACGATTTGAGCCTCAATGCCCCGAAACTCCGACGCGTAACAAGCCGCCTCCACGCCGCGCAAGACGACGTTGCGGAGCGGTGTTTGCAGGAGGCGGACAGAGGCGCAGGGCACACGCCCTGAAGAAACTCGGGACTACAGTCCTTCGCAGCGGGCGTAGGCCTCCCGCCGTCCCTTTATAATCTCCCCCTATGCTCACCACGCCGGCCGATTCCATCGCCGCCCACGCCACCTACGAGCCGGTCATCGGCCTCGAAGTCCACGTCCAGCTCCTGACCGCGACCAAAATTTTCTGCTCCTGCTCGACGCGCTTCGGCGCGCCGCCGAATTCGAACGTCTGCCCCGTCTGCCTGGGGATGCCCGGCGCCCTGCCCGTACTCAACAAGAAAGTAGTCGAGTTCGCCACGCTGGCGGCGATGGCGCTCCAATGTCGCATCAACGAAACTTCCATCTTCGCGCGCAAGAATTATTTCTATCCCGACCTGCCCAAGGGCTACCAGATTTCGCAATATGACAAGCCGCTGGCCGAGCACGGCTACATAGAAATCCCCGAGTCAAAAATCGCCGCCGATAACCAAAAACTGAGAACTGAGAACCGAGAACTGAGAACTAAAACAATCGGCATCACCCGCGTCCACCTCGAAGAAGACGCCGGCAAGAGCCTGCACGAAGGCTTCCCCGACGCCGCCGAGAAAACGGCCATCGACCTTAACCGCACCGGCGTCCCTCTGATCGAAATCGTCAGCGAGCCCGACCTCGCCTCGCCCGACGAAGCCTACGAATACCTGACGCGCCTGAAAGAAATCATCCTCTACACCGGCGTCAGCGACTGCAACATGGAGGAAGGCTCGCTGCGCTGCGACGCCAACGTCAGCGTCCGCCCGCGCGGCCAGAAAGAATTCGGCACCAAGGCCGAAATCAAGAACGTAAATTCCTTCCGCTTCATCCGCGAAGCGCTGGAATACGAAATCGCCCGCCAGATCGATGTCCTCGAATCCGGCGGCAAAGTCACGCAAGAGACACGCCTCTACAACGCGAACGAAGGCAAGACCTACAGCATGCGCTCGAAAGAACAAGCCCACGATTACCGCTATTTCCCCGAACCCGATCTGCTCCCGCTGGTAGTCGACGAAAAATGGAAGTCCGAAATCGCCCGGTCGCTACCCGAACTCCCCGAAGCCCGCCGCGCCCGCATGGTGAAAGATTACGGCATCACCGAATACGACGCGCACGTCCTGACGTCCCCGAAATCCTTGGCCGATCAATTCGAAGAAGCCGCCAAGGCCGCAAAAAATCCTAAACGCGTCGCCAACCTGGTGCAGAGCGAACTGATGGGCCGCCTCAAAGCCAAAGGAATCGCAATCGAGCAGTCCCCGATTTCGATGCGCGGCGTAGCAGCCTCCGCCGACTTGGTTGAATCCGGCACCATCTCCGGCAAAATGCTAAAAGATCTCTACGACCTGGCCTTCGAGCGCGCCAAAGATTTCCCCGCAATCTATGAAGAAGAAGGCCGCCCGCAGCAATCCACCGACACCTCGGCTCTCGAAAAAATCATCGACGAAGTTCTAGCCGCCAACCCCAGGCAGTTAGAGCAATACCGCGCCGGAAAAACCACCATGCTCGGCTTCTTCGTCGGCCAGGTCATGAAAGCCTCCAAAGGCCAAGCCAGCCCGCAAATCGTAAATGAACTGCTGGCCAAGAAGCTGAAGTAGCCCACATAGTCATCTGCGACCCATCACTTTCGTCATCTAAAAACGTCCTCGTGATCCCGGTACGATGGAAGACGGGATCGAATCGCCATGAAACTCAAGCTCGACCGCATCATCAGCCTCGCCACACTGTCGGCATCGTTGCTGGCCATCATTCTGGTTTTGAAGAGGCCTGCGCCGGTGGTTCAGCCGAAAACTTCCGCGGCTACTGCTGAACACGCGCAATCCGCCGAGCAGAAAATAACACAGCCTCCGCAGTCCCCACAGTTTTCATCGCCGAGCGGAGCCGCCGGAATTCGAACTCCTCAACCTATACAGACCGCATCGCAGCCCGGTTCGGCATCGCAAAGCTCCAAAGCCGGCACACCAGTCAACTCCGACGAAATCAGCGCCGCGGTCGCGCAAATGCTCGGCAGCACCGCCGGAAGCGCATCTCTTTCTCCAGATTCCAACCTTGGCAGCGGTGCGCCCGAAATTAAAGACCAGCAGGTCACCATGGACGGCGACATCGTTCACGGCAAGTTTCTTACCGAGATTGCCGGCAAACAAGTCTGGGTGACGATCTCCGGCCACATGGGCGAAAAAGATGGCTTCGCAACTTTCGACCCGACAGAGTTCAAGGTCGGAGACATGGACGTTCCGGTCTCGCTCGTGAATCCGGCTCTGCAGAGAAAGCTGGCCGAAGAGCGTGACCGGATGAAGATTCCGAACAGCGCCGCCTCGCAGTAGTTACACACGATTCTCACTGGCCACTTTCGCATACCACTTTCCCGAATCCTTTATCGTGCGCTGCTGCGTCTTGAAGTCGACATAGGCCAGCCCAAACCGTTGACTGAACCCTTCCGCCCACTCGAAATTATCCAGCAAACTCCACGCATGATATCCGCGCACGTCCGCCCCGTCCGCGATCGCTTGCCCCAGCGCCGCCAGATACTCGCGGTGATACGCAATCCGCCGCCCATCATGAATCGCTCCGCTCGCATCCGGCCCGTCGTTATACGAACACCCGCTCTCGGTAATTTCGATCACCGGTCGCCCGTAATCGCGCGTGATGCGCATGACCATGTCATACAGCGCTTTCGGCCAGACCTCCCAGCCGAAATCAGTCTTCGCTCCCTGCTGTCCACCATCCATCTTCACCGGAAACAGCCAATCCTGCGCGTGCGAGACCCGTTCCATCGTCCCCGGCGCGGAAGCGATCGTCCGGTAATACAGATTGATCCCCACAAAATCCAGCGGCGCCCGCGTCTTCTCCATGTCGCCCGGCTGAATCCTCATCGCCGTCTCCGGCAAAAACGTAAGCGCCTCCGGATAGCGCCCACGCAGTGCCGGCTCCAGAAACCACGTGTTCGTAATGGCGTGCGCCCGCTCGGTCGCCAGCTTGTCTTCCTCGGAATCCGTTGCCGGCTCGCACGCCGACATATTGAAAGCGGTTCCCACGCGCGCTTGAGGACTCGCTGCCTTCAGCGCCCGAAACCCAGCGCCCTGCGCCAGATTCACCACATGCGTGGCCCGCAGAAAATCCAGCAGACTCTTGTGTCCCGGCGCGTGCTCGCCGTCAAGGTATCCGCTGTAGGTGAAGACGGAAGGCTCGTTGAACAATATCCAGTCGTTGACCCGGTCGCCCAAGGCGCGCGCGGCAAGGTCCACGTAATCTGCGAAACGGGCAGCCGTGTCCCGATTAAGCCACCCTCCCGCATCGTCGAGCGCCTGCGGCAGATCCCAGTGGTAGAGCGTGACCAGCGGCCGGATACGCGCTTCCAGCAGCGCATCCACGAGCCGGCTGTAATACCCAACGCCCTGGGCGTTCGCGGCTCCCGACCCGGACGGCTGAATCCGCGGCCACGCAATCGAAAACCGGTAGCTGTTCAAATGCATCGCCCGCATCAGCGCAATGTCTTCGCGCCAGCGATGATACGAATCGCAAGCCACATCGCCCGTGTCGCCATTTTTGATTTTGCCGGGAGTATGCGCGAAGCGGTCCCAGATGGACTCGCCCTTGCCGTCTTCATTCCACCCGCCTTCAATCTGGTAAGCAGACGTAGCCGTGCCCCAGAAGAATCCCTTGGGAAACACAGTCTCGGCGGAGGAACTGAATTGCCGCACCGCGCTGCCGGCCTTGGCCGCCGTGATCGCTTTGGAAGATCCGCTGCACCCCGAGAATAAAACTGGCAGTCCCGCGGCCGCTCCGGCCCCGAGCATCGATTGCACAAACTTGCGCCGTGTCAAACGCAACTCGACTGAATCTCCTTCAGGGACTGCATTGCCGCAGCGATGTACGTACAGCATCCAAGGCCGCCGGCCCCCGACGAGGCATCATCCTGACCGGAGCCGTTTTTCAGGCGAAGGGAAGAGCCCGCCCTGAGCGAAGCCGAAGGGATCTCTCGCCAGACCAGCATGCCCGTACCGACCGACATTCTAAACTGCGGAATGCGCCGTGAATAGCATCGCCAAAGGTCCGGGAAACGTACTCGCCATCACAAAAAAGCGGCCCCGCACTCATTCCGGCTTCAAACTATCAAACATCTTCCACAACTTGTCCGCCGTCGGCCGATAAATCACCCAGCCCGTGCCCGCATCCGAAATCTCGCGGAATAACAGTTCCCCCCGCCCATCGCCATCCGCATCCACCGCGTCAATCAACTCCAAACGAGGTGTCAGGTCGAGATGGAACTTATCCGTAACTCCCGCATAAACCTTATGCAGGTTGTTATAGATGTCGGGATAAACCACCAGCAGGATCGAATACCGCAGCTCAGCGTCCACGTCCGCGTGCGGACTGCCCGCAGCCGGCGGCGGCATATGCGCTTCGGCGCTGAACACGATCATCGGCTGGTTGGAGACCCAAACGTCGAACGTGGTCATCTGCTCGTTCTCCAGAATCGGGTCCTTGAGCTTTAAACTAGTTTTCGCGGACGCTCCCACAGCCGTTTTCCCGGCTGAAGTCTGCCGCGCCCCCGCCGCGCCTGCCGGTTTCGGCAAGATGCGAGCCCGCGCCCGAGCCTCCACATACCCACGCACTTGTTCCTTGGCCAACGCCACCACCTGCTGCCGTCGCTCTCCCTCTTCGTCCTTGAGCCACTCGTACGCGAACGACTTGGGCGTGGGGCCGCTTGCATCCGAAATTGCAGGAACCGTCTCCACCGGCGCCGTGCCGGTCGCGGCCGCAGTCTTTCCTGCATCCGCCGTCGCTGATGCACTCGGCACTCCGGCGCCCGGCTTGCTATAACCCGGCACGTCATCCTCGGGCAGCGGGTCGACCGGCTTTCCGCGCCGCAGCCGCGGCCGGCTGCCTTCATCCGCTCCACTGTCGGAAGTTGGCACGTTCGCCGCCACCTTTGAACGATCGGCAGCCTTGGCATCCGGCGCCTTGGAGTCGCCACCCTTCGCTGCTCCCGGCGCCGTCGTCGTCGAGCCCGTCCCGGCTTGCCCTTGACCTGTCTGCCCCGAACCTGTCTGCGTTGATCCTGTCTGCGTCGACCCCGCCGGACTCGATCCCGTTGGCGGAGCTGACGACTCCGGCGCCGGATCGCTCCTCTTCAAACGCGGCGGTTCATCCCCTGAGCCAGATGTACCCGTCTGGGGTGTAGAAGAAGTTGTAGAAGAAGGCCCAGAAGAAGGTGTAGTCGAAGCCGGCGCAGAAGCCGCGGCAGCCGGCGCGTTTACTTTCGTCGGATCCCGCGTCAGCCGCGGCGGCGCATCGCTGGTATCGATTCCCACCGGCACCGTCCCCGCCTTGTTTGCGGTCTTCACCGGCTCGCTCCCCGCCGGAACCCACCTCCCGGTCGCGATCCACGGACTCACCACATTCACCGCCTTACTATGCAGCGCGCTGTTCACCGTGAACAGCCCCAGCGAACTCCCGCTTCGTTCCGCCTCGTAGACCGTCCCCGGCTCCAGCGCCATCGGAACGGGATCAGCCTTGTACTCGGTTGCGTCCCAGAACTTGCCGTCGATCAGAATCGCGATCGGCACCAGCGTCGTCTTGCCGCTCGCCGTCATTTGCAGCACGCCTATCGCCCGCGGCCCCGTCTCTTTCTTCTTGGCAACTTTCCGCTCTCCGGGCGTGATCTGCGGCCGCTCTTCCTGCGCCGATACGAACCCGCTGCAGCAAACCACACTGCCAAGCAGCGCGACGGCTAACGCCCCGCGCCGAAAAATCCGGTTGTTGCGCAGTTTGGGCTGCTGGACAGCCTGGTCATCCCGAGCGGAGCCGCTTTCCAGGCGGAGAGAGGGATCTCCCGTTTCTCTGGCCTCGCGCGAAAGCCAGACTGCACCACTACCAAACATCCCGCAATCTGAAATGAAGCCCAAAATGAAGTGTAAAATCTTGATGGAACCCAACTGCCCGGATGCCGTGGCCACGGCATTCCCCGCGTTTGACTTCGATCCCGGAGAAACTCCCATGAACATCGCCATGAACATCAATGATAAGGCTCCCGACTTCACTTTGCAGGACGAGAACGGAAAAGAAATCGCGTTGAAAGACCTGCGCGGCAAAACGATTGTTCTCTACTTCTATCCCCGCGCCGACACGCCCGGCTGCACCATCGAGGCCTGCGAATTCCGCGACACCTACAAAAAGATGCAGAAGACTGGCGCCGTGCTGCTCGGCATCTCCCCCGACACCCCGAAAGCGCAAAAGAAATTCCAGGACAAATTCAGCCTCCCTTTCACCCTGCTCGCCGACGCCGACAAGAAAGTCGCCGAAGCCTTCGGCGTCATGAAAGAAAAAAACATGTACGGCAAGAAAGTCTGGGGAGTCGCGCGAACGACTTTCATCATCGGACCCACCGGCAAGATTCAACACATCTTCGAAAAAGTGAAGCCCGAAGGCCACGCCGAAGAAGTCCTGGCCTACCTGAAAGAATCCGCCAAAGGCGCCGCCTAAGCCAGCACAACGGAAGCGGCCGCCTCTGCATCATCTCTCCGAAGGAGGAATCGCCATGCTGAACCTGGTCGGAACGATTTTCGCCGTCACACTGCTGACCGTAGCTGCACTCGCCGCCAGCCCCAAACCACCCCAGGCCCCATCCGATGCCCAGGTCTCAATCGTGATCATCTTCAAAGACGGCCACCAGCAAACTTTCGCTATGTCGGACGTCGCCCGCATCGAGTTCACAGGCGCCAGCGACTCCACCGTTGGGCCGGATTATTTCCTGGGCAAATGGGAAGTCGGCAACGGGAGTAGCGGAACCTTCTTCATCAAGCTCGAATCGAACGGTGAAGCCAGCCGGTCCTTCGGCGCCAGTCACGGCATCTGGAGCGTGGTCGGCGACGAAGCCCGCATCAGCTGGGACGACGGTTGGCACGACGCGATCCGCAGGATTGGCGAGGCGCACGAAAAATTTGCCTTCGCCCCCGGCGCCACATTCTCGGACAAACCGGACAATGTCGGCGACGCCAGGAAGATCGAACCCTAGTCAGCGTAAGGTCAGCATTAGATCCATACCCGCAGGAACTATTCCTGCCGAGTATTCGTATCATGACATGGGGAGCATGTATCGTAGAGTCCCGTCTGCCCTTTGGAGGAAAACGATGCCCGGTCTAACCCGAGGAGTGATCGCTGCTGCAACCCTGTTTGTTGCTTTTGCCGCCGCTGCCAAACCTGCGCTCGCCGACGATCGCCAATCCATCGTCATCGTCTACAAAGACGGTCACCGCCAAAGCCTCTCCATGGCCGAAATCACCCGTATCGACGTCAAGCCCCCGGCTGCGATCGTCTACAAAGACGGCCACCGCGAAAAGCTTCCCGCCGACATCGATCGAATTGAATTCGCCGCATCGGACTTCACCATGATGCCCACCCGCGCGCATTTCGTAGGCAAGTGGCAAGTCGGTGAGGGCGACAATGGCGGCACGTTCTACATCACCCTCGACGCCGACGGAACCGCCAGAAAGACCCTCGGCCCTCCCCACGGCACTTGGACGCTCGTCGATGGAGAAGCCCGCATCACCTGGGACGACGGCTGGCATGACGCGATCCGCAAAGTGGGCGCGAAGCACGAGAAGGTCGCCTTCGAACCCGGCAAGTCCTTCGACGACACCCCCTCCAACATCACCGCCGCAAAAAACACCGACCCCCAGCCGATCTAGCGTCTTTAGGATGCCGCAGTGCTTTTAGCGCCCGCGATCAACGGAGCTTCTATCTCACAAAGTGGGTGCCCCATTTCTCGCGTTTTTGCGAGAAAGCCTGCCCTGAGCTTGTCGAAGGGTGGGGATTGGCCCGGCCACGCCGCCCCATCTCGACTTCGCGGTAAAGACCAACAACGACCGAATCAGCCCCGGGCTCTCGCCCGCCGAGCCGACAACCTCTTCCCCTTGCGTTTAGAATTCCTTCCGCATGCCTAAGTCGCAAACTTCGGCCGTCGCCCCGCAGATCCATCCCCTGCCTCGCGCCTTTTACGGCCGCGATCCGCGCCGCGTCGCTCGCGAACTCCTGGGCAAGGTGCTGGTTCGTAAACGCGGAGAATCCCCTCTCACCGCCCGCATCGTCGAAGTCGAAGCCTACCTCGGCCAAAACGATCCCGCCTCCCACGCCGCCGCCGGCAACACCGCCCGCACTTCCGTCCTGTTCGGACCACCCGGCCACGCCTACGTCTATTTCATCTACGGCACCCACTACTGTCTCAACGTCTCCTGCGAATCGGAAGGCCAAGCCGGAGGCGTTCTGTTCCGCGCCCTCGAACCGCTCTCCGGCATGGAAGAAATGGCCCGAGCGCGCGGCCTCGAGATTCATGATCCCAAAAAAACCAGCATGGAAATCCCCATCAGAAGTCCAATCAAAGATCTGATCAAACTGACCAGCGGCCCCGGCCGACTCTCCGAAGCCTTCGCCATCACCCGCGTCCGCGACAACGGAAGCGATCTCACCTCCTCCGCCAGCAGCCTCTGGATCGGCGACGATGGATACCGAGCCCGCAAAATCAAAATCACCCCCCGCATCGGCATCTCCAAAGCGACCGAAGCCCCCCTGCGCTACCTGATCGCCGGAAACCCCTTCGTCTCAGGTCGAAAGTAAGACGTCGAAAGTAAGACAGGATTATGTGGGGCCGGGTCGGAGTCTGCCCTGAGCTAAAGGCGAAGGGACCCGGTCAGCGGCCGCAGGCCGCCTGCCTTTCCCCGCCAGTGGCCGTATTTGCCTTGCTATCGAAGCAGCGCAGAGAGAGAATTGCGCCAGCAATGCCACTCCGTTCCCTTCTCGCCGCGCTCGTCCTCGCCGTCGTAGCATCGCCCTCACTCGCCGCCGCCGATGCCGCCATTTCCCATCCAACTCCCACCAACTCTTACATCCTCGTCGGCTTCGCCGGGGGCTTTGAACGTCACGACAATCCCCGCCACGGCCCGGTGCAACTCGCCCACCAAATTCAGTCCGATCTTCCCAGCGGCTCCTCTATCCAGGTCTTCGAGAACCGCCACCGCAAGGACGCCTACAACACGATCCTTCGCCGCCTCGACTCCAATCATGACGGCGTCTTAAGCAGCGCGGAAAAATCTCAGGCGCGCATCATCCTCTTTGGCCATAGTTGGGGAGCGTCCGCCGTCGTCATGCTGGCTCGCGAACTGAACCGCGCCGGAATCCCCGTGCTCCTCACCGTCCAGGTCGACAGCATCGCCAAGCCCTGGCAAAACGATAGCGTCATCCCCGAAAATGTCGTGGCCGCTGTCAATTTCTACCAGCCCCACGGCCTTCTCCACGGTCGCAAACGCATCACCGCCGCCAACGATTCGAAGACCCAGATTCTCGGCAACTATCGTTTCGATTACCGGAAAACGCCAGTCTGGTGCCCCGGAGCGACATGGTTCCAGCGGAACTTCTCTCGCAGCCACATGCAGAGCCAATGCGATCCCGGCCTGTGGTCGCAAGTCGAAGCCCTGGTGCGTCAACGTCTCCAGCCTAAACTCGAACCTCAACCCGCCACCGTCGCAGCTCTTCCCCAACCGTAAGCCGCCGAATTCCTTCGTGATACTTCGTGTCCTTCGTGGTTAAAGATTTTTCTTCGTGGTATCCAACCGAGCCGGATCAGACGACTCCCCGGGCAACTCCCCGAATGGATTGCGACTCCAAATAAAGTAATCAGGAGTATGATCATTAAAGGCGGGTTTGCCCTCCCGGGCAGCCCGCCAATGTTCCGCGATGTCCGAAGGATGTTCCAAGGCATCTTCAAAGGATGCCCGGTGGAGGGACCCGCAATGACTACACCCACCTTGCTGAAAGCTCTTCTGGCAAGAATCGCTTCTTTCACCCTGATCTTCATATTCAAGATCTTCATATTCACGATCTCCGTATTCACCGTCTGCGCACCCACCCCAGCACTGGCCCAACATGGCGGCGGTGGAGGTCATGGCGGTGGCGGCGGTTCCCATGGCGGCGGCTCGTACGGAGGCGGGGGCTACCATGGCGGAGGGTCTTCCTACGGAGGAGATCGCGGCGGCAGCCGGGGCAATTACGGCGGCAGCAACGGGAGCATGCGCGGAGGTTCGTCCTCGTCCTCGTCCCGCAGTTCCGCCTCATCCAGACCTTGGACCTTCGAAGGCGGAGGCTCTCGCAACCTCTCCGCATCTCGCAGTGGAAGTGCCTCGTCAGCCCGCCAATCCACCATTGCCGACGGTCAATTCCATTCCTTCGGCAGCGCCCACACCGCCGCCGCCTCTCTGCACTCGGGTGCTCACTCCGCGGTAAGCGCTACAGCCGGTCACGCTAGCGTCGTGGTGGCGGGTGGATGGCACGGCGGTTGGGGTTACGGCTGGCACGGCGGCTGGGGTTGGGGCGGTGGTTGGGGCTGGGGCGGATGTTGGGGTTGCGGTTGGGGCTTCGGTTTTGGCTGGGGCCCGGGTTGGGGTCCGTTCTGGGCCTGGCCGCCCTACTGGGATAGCCCCTGGTGGAGCTACAACTATCCTCCACCCGCCTACATCTACCCGGACTGACGCTTTGTCATTCCGAGCAAGCGCTTTTCGCGCAGCGAGAGCCTGCCCTGAGCGAAGCCGAAGGGAATCAGGGCGAGCCGCCCGAAGCGTCGCGCAGCTTTGATTCAGAAAAGCCGCGACGCATTAATCGCGCGTTTGGCTCGCTTCCATCTTAAGGCGCGAGCTCAAACACCGGTCCCCGCTCGCGTGACGCCTAGCAAAATATTATCGATCAGCCGCGTGTCCCCCACAAAAGCCGCAACCGCCACCAGCGCGCCGCCAGAAACATCCTCGACCGGATCCAGCGTCTCCGGATCCACAATCTCAAAATAATCCAACCGCACCGAATTCTCCCCGGCAAATTCCTCGCGCCCCGCCGACGCCAGCCGCCTCGCATCCCGCTCACCCGCATTTACCAACCGTTGCACGCGCAGCAACGAATGATGCAGCACCAGCGCCCGCTTCCGCTGCTCGCCATCCAGATACGCATTCCGCGAGCTCATAGCCAGCCCATCCGCCTCGCGCACAATCGGACAAACCACAATCTCCACCGCCAGATTCAAATCGCGCACCATGCGCCGTACGATCGCCACCTGCGCCGCATCCTTCTGCCCAAAAAACGCCGAATCCGGCTCGACCACATGAAACAACTTGGCCACCACCGTGGCCACTCCGCGAAAATGCCCCGGCCGCGAACGCCCATCCAGCTTCTCGCTCAGCCCCTCGACAGTAACCCAGGTCACAGCGTCAGTTGGATACATTTCTTCCACCGAAGGCGCAAACAGCAACTGCGCGCCCTCGCGTTCCAGCATTTCGCAGTCACGCTCAAACGACCGTGGATACTTCGCCAGATCTTCCGACGGCCCAAACTGCGTAGGGTTCACGAAGATCGAAGCCGCGACCACATCGGCACCCGCCCGCGCCGCGCGTACCAGAGACAAGTGCCCCTCATGCAGCGCACCCATGGTCGGCACAAATCCCAGCCGTCCGCCCGCGCGCCGGATGGCGCGAGAAGCACTCCGCATTTCTTGCATCGTCGTGAAGATTTGCAAGGCGAGATTCAGAAAAAAGCCGCTAAAGTCCTCAATGTGGAAGCAGCCGCTACTCAAAATGTGGAGACCGCCGCCACGGCTGTCCGGTCGAGCGCAGCTCGACCGATTCGTGGCCAGTGTCACCAACTCGTCATAGCCAGAGAAGGTTGGCAGTTACCTTGCCACCATCGGCACATCATTCTTCGCCGCCCACACCAGCGCGACAATCCATCCAATCACGCTCCATCCCAGAAACAGCTTGAGCAGAAAGATGGCCAGCAGATCCCGCTTGCTGCGCGCCAATGCAATGATCGACGGCAGAAAATACATCACAAACCCAAAACCAAAGAAAGGAAAAAACAACAACGTTGAGAGAATCATGATCCCCTCCTTTTCCCTAGCCTAGCACTAAAGGTACGTAATCGAGGGCATTTCCGTTCCGCCTTATCCGTGCGAACCCGCGAAAATCCGTGGCAAAGGAGTTCGCCCTTACCGCCGCATCGCCCGCTTGCGCTCCAGCACCGTGTCCAGCCCCGCTTTGGTCTCCGCCGGCAAATGATACGACTCCTCGTCCCCTGGATACTGCCGCGACTTTACATCCGCCCGAAACGCTTCGACCGCGTTCGTGATCAGCGCCGCCGCGTCGCCATAACGCCGCACAAACTTCGCCGGAGTCCCAAACGTTAGATTCAATATGTCATGAAACACCAGCACCTGCCCGTCGCACTCCGGGCCCGCCCCAATCCCAATCGTCGGCGTACTGACCTCGCCCGTGATCAAAGCCGCGACTTCCCGGGGAATGCCTTCCAGATAAAGACACGCCACGCCCGCGCGATCCAGCGCCACCGCATCGCGCATCAGTTGCTCTATCGCGCTCAGACTTTTCCCCTGCACCTTGTACCCGCCCATCACATTCACCGACTGCGGGGTCAGCCCAATGTGCCCCGCCACCGGAATCTCCGCGTCAATAATCTGCCGGATCAACTCCGCCCGCTTCTCTCCGCCCTCAATCTTCACCACCTCCGCGCCACCTTCCTTGACGAAAAGTAGCGCATTGCCAACGGCGGTTTTTGGGTCAACCTGATATGTCCCGTAAGGCATGTCGGCAACCAGCAGCGCGTTTTTCACCCCGCGCCGCACCGCCTTTACGTGATGCAGCATCTCGTCCATCGTGACCGAGAGCGTGTTCTCGTACCCCAGCATGGTTTGCGCCAGCGAATCCCCCACCAGCACCATGTCAATGCCAGCCTCATCCACTAAACGCGCGGCGGAGTAGTCATAAGCAGTCAAACAAGTGATGGGTTCGTGGCGGAGTTTCCGTTCCCGCAGAGATGCGGTCGTAATCTTAGGGCGCGATTCGTCCATACGACGAACGCCGATCGGGGTCAAGCTCATGCTGTCCTCCAGTGCCCCTCCAGCCCAGCCGGATAGAGCCTGTACGCATCTTGGCGTCTACAGCTATTTTGGACGACGCTGCGATGATTATAGCCCCCAACAGCGTCGGAGTCGATGCGGTTATGAGTCAATGTTCTCATCCATTTAGCAAGATCGGCGTTGACTGCTGCCGTTGATGGATCCCCCCGGACAGCTGCTTCTTTTTCTCCGGACCTCGATATGCGTAAGACATTGGATCTTACGTCTTACTCCATGGTAAGATTTACCCATGGCAACTTATCGCACCGTAATCAGCTCGAAAGGCCAAGTAGTAATTCCCGCCGAACTCCGCGAGCAATTTGGCCTCGAAAAAGGCACTCCCGCAAACTGGACTGAAGAAAACGGCCGACTCATACTGACTCCAGTTACGGAACGTCTTCTTGACGAGATCCAGGGATTTCTCAAGCCCCGTCCGGGTGAGCCTTCGATGTTTGAAGAGCACTTCAAAGATCGGGAGCGCGAGCGTCAGAGAGAGAGAGAGAAGTGGTGATCTCCGCACTTTCCCGCAGCAAACCTAGACGATATGTTCTTGATGCCAATGCCCTGATTGGGTTCCTCGAAGACCGTGCCGGGACGTCTTCGCGAGTCCGGCGACTGCTGGAGGAGGCCTTTCGCCACGACCTTCCTCTTCTCCTCTCGGCTGTAAATTGGGGAGAGGTTTTCTATGTCTCGTGGCGTCAACACGGCGAGGCCAATGCTCGGCAGGCAGAATCAAAATTGCGGCACCTGCCTATCGCGGTCATCCCAGTCGACATCGACCGCGCCACTCGCGCCGCTGCCCTCAAACAAAAACACAACTTGGGCTATGCCGATGCCTTTGCCGCGGAACTCGCCTTGGAGCGTGGCGCATGGCTGGTGACCGCCGACCCTGAATTTTCCAGGATGGGTAAGACCCTGTCTTTGTATCCTCTCCCTCGCCACGAGCGAAAGAGTTGAGGCCACCCTCAAACTCCCGATTCATCCCATTCCTACCAGTAGCCGCTGGCCCTAATTACTGACCCTGAACACTGACCACCGAGCACTGACGACTACCCTAAGCTCCCGCCCCCTCCCCGCCCAACGGCAAGAAGTATTGCGTCCCCTTGATCGGCTCCGTCACTTTCCGCAGCAACTCCTGCAAGTCCTCATTGCGATCGACAAAATCAATCTCCGAAGTATTCACAATCAGCAGATCCGACGACGTGTAATGAAAAAAGAAGTGCTCGTAAGCCTTCACCACTTCTTCCAGATACTCATCACTCACCGCTTTTTCTGCCGGAGCATTCTTCTTCTTGAGCCGCTTCTTCAGCACCTCCGGCGTAGCCTGCAGATAAATCACCAGGTCGGGCGTCGGCAACTGCTCGCGGAAATGGTTGTAGTACCGGTTATAAGTATCGAGTTCCTGGTCGGTCAGATTGAGGCAGGCAAACAGCTTGTCTTTCTCGAAGATGAAATCCGACACCACAATCTTCTGCGACTGCGGCCCCAGATCGAGCGCCCGCAGCTTCTCGAACCGCCGCACCAGAAACGTGAACTGCGCCTGAAACGCCGCGCCCCGGTCACCCTCATAAAACGAATCCAGAAACGGATTCGCCTCCGCCTCCATCACTCGCTGCGCATTCAGCCGCTCCGCCAGAATCCGCGCCAGCGTGCTCTTGCCCACTCGGATGGGCCCTTCCACAGCAATGTACCGGGGGAGTTCGAAAAGATTAGCCATGTTTTCGTAGGACGAGTTCGAGCGATGTTTCGGAATTCAGAGGATATCTCGGATGGCCCCGAGTGGCAATTGCGGGATGAGTTAACAGGGACGATTGAGTAATTGAGAAATTTAGTAATTGAGGAATTGAAAATTCTAAGGCGCCCCGCCTTTCAATTTCCCAATTACTAAATTTCCCAATTACTCAATCCATTACAATCCCTCCCATGCTCGGAACCGTGCTCGCCGCAACGGCCGCCAGCGCCGCGCTCTCCGCCGCCGGTTACCAATCCATGGCTCCCACCGGACAATGGTACGGCCGCACCTTCACCGGCCTGCCCCGCGGCACCAAACAACTAGCACTCACCTACGACGACGGCCCCAACGATCCCCACACTCTGCGCTTGCTCGAAGTCCTCGCAAAGCACAACGTAAAAGCGACGTTCTTCCTGATCGGCCGCTACGTCCAGCAACGTCCCGACCTCGCCCGCGAAATCGTCCAAGCCGGTCACGTAGTCGGCAACCACACCTTCACGCATCCCTTGCTGACCTTCAAGAGCGCGGCCGCAACCCGCCAGGAACTTTCCGCCTGCAACGCAGCCTTGAATGACGCACTCGGCAAACCGCCAAGTCTGTTTCGCCCCCCCTTCGGCGGACGCCGCCCCGCCGTCCTGCGCATCGCCCGCGACCTAGGCCTTGAGCCCGTAATGTGGAACGTCACTGGCTTCGACTGGACCGCCCCGCCATCCGCAGTGATCGAACAAAAAGTCGCAAGGCAAATCCGCGGTGGCGACGTGATCCTCTTACACGACGGCGGCCACAAACAAATGGGCGCCGAACGCTCCCAAACAGTCGTAGCCACAGATCACCTGATCGCGAAATACAAGCTGGAAGGCTACGAATTCAAAACCATCCCGCAGATGATGGAAAAGAGATGACGGAAAGAAAGAACCGACTCCAGATTTTCAATATCTCAAATTTCTAAATTTCCCAATTGCTCAATCGCCCCTACCCTCGCACCGCCGCAAACGCCACCTTCGCCGCCTCGACCGTTCGCGCCACATCCTCGTCCGTATGCGCAGCCCCCACAAACGCCGCCTCATACTGCGAAGGCGGCAAATACACCCCACTATCCAGCATGCTGCGAAAGAATTTCCCGAACGCCTCCGTCTTCGACCTCGACGCCGATTCCCAATCCGTCACCGGCCCCGGCTGAAAGAACCAGGTAAACATCGATCCCACACGGTTAAAGCAAAGCGCCACTCCCGCGTCCCGAGCCGCCGCCGCCACGCCCTCCACCAACTCCGCGCTCAGTTTCTCCAGCCGCGGATAAATCTCTCCCTTACGATCCCGCAACTGCTTCAACATCGCGCATCCCGCCGCCATCGCCAGCGGATTCCCCGACAGCGTCCCCGCCTGATACATCGGCCCCAGCGGCGCCACCAGATCCATAATCTCCTTCGGCCCGCCATACGCGCCCACCGGCAACCCTCCGCCAATAATCTTCCCCATCGTCGTCAGGTCAGGGCGAATGTTGTACAACTCCTGCGCTCCGCCAAACGCCACACGAAATCCCGTCATCACCTCGTCAAAAATCAGCACCGACCGCTCCCGCTCCGTCAGCATCCGCAGCCCCACCAGATAGTCGTCCGCCGCCGGAACGCATCCCATGTTTCCCACCACCGGCTCCACAATCACGCACGCAATCTGGTGCTTGAATTTCTGGAACGCATGCTCGACCACCGAAAGATTATTGAACGGCAGCGCCAGCGTGAACTGCGTGAACTCCTCCGGCACGCCCGCCGATCCCGGAATCCCCAGCGTGGCCACACCCGACCCCGCCTTCACCAGTAGCGCGTCCGCATGCCCGTGATAGCACCCTTCAAACTTCACAATATATTTTCGTTTCGTATAAGCCCGCGCCAGCCGGATCGCCGACATCGTCGCTTCCGTCCCCGAACTCACAAAGCGCACTTTCTCCACATGCGGAAACGCCCCAATCACCAGCTCCGCCAGATCAGCCTCTGCCGCCGTCGAAGCTCCAAAACTCGTCCCGTTGCAAGCCGCCGCCAGAATCGCATCCAGCACATTCGGCTCCGCATGCCCCAGAATCAGCGGTCCCCATGATCCGATGTAATCGATGTACTCATTCTCGTCCGCGTCCCAAATGTGCGAACCCTTCCCGCGCACAATAAACGGAGGATCTCCTCCCACCGCGCGAAACGCCCGCACCGGTGAATTCACCCCGCCCGGAATCATGCTCTCCGCCCGCTGCTGCAGCCGCCGCGACTGCTCGGTTTTTCTCGATGAAGTGGACGTCATCAATCCCCTCGACTCACGTAGCGGCGGACGCATTCGTCCACCCTCCCTCTTAGGCGCTATCGCTCACTCATGCAACGCATCACTATAGCAGCGCCCTCACCAAGCAGCTCGAAATCCGAATTCATCAGATATTCATCCTTCTGCAATCCCTTTGCAACATCGCCTCAGTACGCTGAATCCATCAAGTTACCCTTCTAACCGGGAGGGTTTTGAGGGACAGTCTCGGGGGCTCCGGACTGTCCTTTTTGTTTTTAGTGTTGCCCGTTAAGACAACGAAACGAGGGTGCCCCATCCTTTCGCGTTCTTTGCGAAAGGGTGGGACACGATGAAGCCTGCGGTGCCGTTTCTTCTCTCTACCTCACTCCTTCCGTTAACCCCAATTAACTCCCCATCGTATAATCACTCCCATGATCACCGTCTCCAAGGAGGACTACCTCAAGTCAATCCTCGAAGCCGAAAGCGAAGGCGAAACCGTAATCTCCGCCCGCCTCGCCGACCTGCTCAAAGTCTCCCCGCCCGCCGTAACCATGGCCCTCCGCCGCCTGAAAAAAGACGGCCTCGTCCGCGTCGCCTCCAGCGGCGAAGTCAGCCTCACCGCCGCCGGCCGCAAAATCGCCCGCAAACTCACTCTCCGCCATCACTTGATCGAACGCATGCTCTCCGAACTTTTCGGCATGGAATGGTGGAAGGTCCACGACGAAGCCGAGCGCCTCGAGCACGCTGTCTCTCCCGACTTCGAAGACAAGCTCCTCGCGAAACTAGGCTCCGGTGGCGCCTGCCCGCACGGAAATCTAAGTGAACTCGAAGGCCCCGCCAGCCGCCGCCGCCGTGGCCTGGTCCTGCTCGCCGACGCCGAACTTGACAACACCTACACCGTCAGCGGAATCTACGAACGCGATCGCCAACTCCTCGAATTCCTGGAACACCGCGGCGTCCGCCCCGGCGCGAAGCTGCGCCTGCTAGAACGCAACTACGACCAAACCCTAACCCTCTCCACTCCCGCCGGAACCGTGTCGCTAGGCCCGGCAGCCTCCGAGCGAGTCTGGTTAACCCAAGCCAAACCCTCAAAACGCTGAGTCCCTTGTCATCCCGAGCAAGCGTTTTTTGCGCAGCGAGGGATCTGGGCGAGCCGCGCGGTGCGTCGCGCCCTTTGCGACGCAATAATCGCGCGTTTGGCTCGCATCCTTTTAAGCTGTTCCGTCCCGATAAAATAGTTAACCATAGTTTATCTTCTCCTATATACTTACGCTAATAAGTGGGCCACGCCCGAAGCTCCGCCGCTTCCTCCGCATGAACGAGACCACCAAAACCACGAAGCCGCCGCGGGAATTGCCTTCGCACGCCCACCTCGACTCCGCCTCCGTCGTCATCACCCACGAAGATATCGATCGCGCCCATGACCGCGACCGCGTCTCCGAAACCCGTGCCCAGCATGGCCCCTGGTCGCGCGCCCGCCTGCTCTGGCTGCTGGTCGGCCCCGGCATCCTCGTCATGCTCGGAGAAAATGACGGCCCCAGCATGCTCTCCTATGCCGCCACCGGCGCGCACTACGGCATTGGATTCTTTCTCCCATTCGTCGTGCTCACCTTCGTCATGGCTTGCGTCGTCCAGGAAATGACCGTCCGCCTCGGCGCCGCTACCCATCGCGGACACGCCGAACTCATCTTCGACCGCTTCGGCCCCTTCTGGGGATGGTTTTCCATGATCGACCTCATGGTCGGCAACTTCCTCACCCTGGTCACCGAATTCATCGCCATCCGCGCCGGCCTCGGATTCTTCGGCGTCCCTCCCGCAATCTCCGTTCTCGGCGCATGGCTAGTCCTATTCGTCGCCCTGATGGCCCACCGCTACTGGACCTGGGAGCGCATCACGCTAGTCGCCGCCATGTTCAATCTGGTCTTCATCCCCGTTGCCCTGCTCACCCACCCCCACTGGGGAGCCATCGGCAGCGCGTTAATCACCTGGGGGCCACGCCCCGGCCTGACCCAGGAAACCGTCATCATTCTGCTCTCCAACATCGGCGCGACCGTCACCCCCTGGATGCTCTTCTTCCAGCAAAGCGCCATCGCCGACAAAGGTCTCACCACGCACGACATCCGCTTCGGCCGCATCGATACCATCCTCGGCGCGACTCTGGCAGCCCTCGCAGCTCTGGCCACCATAATCTGCACCGCCCCGCTCTTCGCGCACGGCATGTCCACCGGAAATTTCGAAGCCGCCGAATTCGCCCAAGCCCTCCAACCCTTCGTCGGCCACTGGGGCGCAGCATTGTTCGCGCTAGGAATGTTTGAAGCCGGCATGGTCGCTGCTGTAACGATCTCAACTTCCTCCGCCTACGCCTTCGGAGAAGTCGCTCACCGTCCGCACAGTCTGAATCTCCCCTTCCAGCAGGGAAAATCTTTTTACCTGGTCCTGATCCTCGAAGCCGCCGCCGCCGCCGGCCTGGTCCTGATCCCCGGCATCCCCCTGGTCTATATCGTGCTGCTGGTCAACGTCATCGCAGTCCTGGCCATGCCGCCAGCATTGCTGTTCCTCTACCTGCTGGTGAACGATCGTGAAATTATGGGAGACCTCGTCAGCCCTCTATGGGCCAACGCCCTGGCGCTTGCAGTAGTAGTGATCCTGGTCGCCGCCGGCCTGCTATTCGGCATCAGCGTAGTAGCTCCCCACGCCCTGGCGCTAATCGGAGGCAAGTAAATGAGAGAGTAGAAAACCGCGAAGCAGACGTTCGCATAGCAGCCGCGAAGCGGCGAAAGAATACAGCCCACAGCGCAAGCTGTGGGTACGCCATCACGAAATCAACCAGCCCCAGCGGGGCGAAAGAAGACTTCTCCCGGAAACGGAGGCGAAGTTAAAATGACACCAAAACTCGATCCCACTCCCGCCGACGAAATCAGCAGCGCCGACCTCGCCTCCGTCGTCGCCTCCCTCGAACCCGATCAACTCATCTCGGAAAAAGAAAAGCATCACTGCCCCCGCCGCCGCCTGACCAGCACCGAAATGATCATCTTCTGGGCCCTCCGCTTCTATCTTGTATTCATGTTCGGAGTCGTCCTCTATCAAATCCTCACCAGCGCGCGATAACCTTCCGCCTCCGCGTGGCGTAGCGCCCTTCCGCTTCGCTCAGGGCAGGCCTTTCAGCGACGCGATCAATCGTCGGAACAACCACCCTGTCATCCCGACCGGAGCCGGAGCGCCAGCGACGGCGGAGTGGAGGGACCTGTTGTTTTTTCGGCACGCCCTGAGACCTCAACCGCGAGCAACCCTACTCCGGACGATCCGGATAAATCGCTCTCGGGAACCGCAAATGAATCAACCCCGCGCACACCAGCAAAACGACCATCGCAAAAATACTCCCTTCCGGCCCCGCCGATCCTCCGGTAACCCAATTCGCCCCGTGTACCGACGTATTCAAAAATCGCCCGACCCCCAGCAGCCCGCTGTCCGGCGTGCCGTAGAAAAATGTCTCCGCCCAATCCCACGCCGCGTGGAATCCAATGGCGAACCACAAATTACCCGTGCGCCGGATCATCAGGCAAAACAGCAGCCCCGTCACCACCACCTGCAAAATCCCCAGCACGTTCTCCCCGTGATTGCCCAAGTGCGCCGCTCCGAACACCGCCGACAGAAACAGCGCCGCCGGCCAGAATCGTATCCGCCTCGACATCGTGAACAGCCAGTACCCGCGAAAAGCCAACTCCTCATGCAACGACACCGCCAGAAAAGTAACGCCCCACGCCAGCCCCCACCGCAAAACCGCGCCTCCCGCCAGCCCCACCGAGTCGATCTGGAAATGCCCCGAACCCCACTGCGCCAGCAGGATCGCCGAAAGCATGGCGAATCCCCAAACCGCACCTTCCCAAAATCTTTTCCCGAACGCCTGCCCCGGAGGAATCCCATAATCGGCCAGCGAACGCTTCTCCACGCGGGAAACAACCCAAGTCGCGAGCCAGACAAAAAATGCCGCGGCCGCCTTGATCGGCAATTCGGTCTCCACCGTCAACACCGAAGGATTCCGCTTGCCCCCGAGATGCAACCCGAGTATTAGAGCCAACGGAGCAAATGCGATCCCCGCCCAGATCAACAGCCGGATCCGATCATTACGCCACGAGGACTTACGTTGCCCCGACCCTCCCGCGTTCCCCAGATTCGAGTCGCGGCCGGGGCCGGACTCGTTGTTCAATTCCTTGGCTAGAGGTGGACCAGACTCATCAGGCAAGGGCGCCCTCCTTTGTGGAAAGACAAAGTATGACAGTCGCACCTGTACCGCGCCAGTACGATCGCCCGGCGAATTACGGCGGCTGCCCCATTTCTCGCCCGCCCTTAGCGCGAGAAGTGGGAATCGGCGACGCGAAGACAAACCACCCCAAGCATCCCTTCGTGAACCTTCGTGTCCTTAGTGCTTGATGCCTTTCTTTCTGCCTGTCAAACACACTCAGCCCGAGCAAGCATGCCGCAACTAAGCAATTCCACCCCAAACGAATTACACTAATAAGTCTGAAATCTAAATGTGGAGACAGCCGCCCAAGCCTGCCCTGAGCGAAGTCGAAGGGGCTGTCTGCGGAGCGCAGCTCCGCCGTAATTCATACCGAGGAAGGCCATCATGTCCGTCAACAGCTTCAACAGCAAATCCACCCTCAAAGTCGGCAGCAAAGAATACGAAATCTACCGCCTCGACGCCCTCGACAAGCAAGGCATCCCGACGACTCATCTCCCGTTCTCCCTCCGCATCCTGCTCGAAAACCTCCTCCGCACCGAAGACGGCCGCAACGTCACCAAAGAAGAAATCCGCGCCCTCGCTAGTTGGAACAAGCATTCCAAGCCAGAAAAAGAAATCGCCTTCACCCCCAGCCGCGTCCTCCTGCAGGATTTCACCGGCGTCCCCTGCGTAGTCGACCTGGCCGCCATGCGCGACGCCATGCAAACCCTCGGCGGCGACCCCGCTCTGATCAACCCGTTACAACCAGTCGAACTGGTCATCGACCACTCGGTGCAAGTCGACGAATTCGGCACCTCCACCGCCTTCGACATGAACGCCCTGCTCGAATTCCAGCGCAACAAAGAGCGCTACTCCTTCCTCCGCTGGGGCCAAACCGGTTTCAGAAATCTAGCCATCGTCCCTCCCGACACCGGCATCGTCCACCAAGTCAACCTGGAATATCTAGCCCGCGTAGTCTTCGTGAACGAAACCAACGGCGCTGGCGACAGAAACGCCAAACGCCAAGCCTACCCCGACACCCTGGTAGGCACCGACAGCCACACGACAATGATTAATGGTTTGGGGGTTTTAGGTTGGGGCGTGGGTGGGATCGAGGCCGAGGCTGCGATGCTCGGGCAGCCTGTTTCCATGCTGATTCCGTTGGTGGTGGGGGTGAAGCTGACGGGGCGGTTGCGCGAAGGCGCGACAGCGACTGATTTTGTTCTCACTGTGACTGAGATGTTGCGCAAGCATGGGGTCGTCGGGAAATTCGTGGAGTACTTCGGTCCTGGCCTGAGGGATTTGCGCCTCGCCGATCGCGCGACTATTGCCAACATGTCTCCCGAATACGGCGCGACATGCGGAATTTTTCCCATCGACAAAGAGACGCTGCGCTATCTGAAGCTCACCGGCCGCAGCGAAGATCAGATTGCGCTGGTGGAAGCCTACAGCCGCGAGCAAGGCTTGTTTCACGACGAAAAAACTCCCGAGGCGGAATATTCCGAACTGCTCTCGCTCGATCTCGCGACCGTCGAGCCGAGTCTGGCTGGCCCAAAGCGCCCGCAGGATCGCGTCGTGCTCTCGCAGGCAGGCGAGTCGTTTAACAAGGCGCTGCCTTCGCTGATCAAACCGAAATCCGCGAAAACCACGGGTGCGCAAGTACTCCCGGATGTTGGGAAGAGTGGGAGTGCCGCGCCGGCCAACGCCAAGAGTTGGGAGTCCGAAGGCGGCAGCCCTGCTGCGATCGGCGTGGAAGATCCCAACGTCCACGAACATGTTTCCGCTTCGGTGAAAGATTCCCTGAAGCACGGCAGCGTAGTAATCGCGGCCATCACTTCCTGCACCAACACGTCGAACCCTTCAGTTCTGATCGGCGCCGGCCTCCTCGCCAAAAAGGCTGTCGAGAAAGGCCTGACCATGCCGCCGTGGGTGAAGACGTCGCTCGCGCCCGGCTCAAAAACTGTGACCGACTATCTCGCCAAGGCCGGCTTGACGCCGTATCTTGAGAAGCTGAAGTTTCATCTAGTCGGCTACGGTTGTACGACTTGCATCGGCAACTCGGGCCCGCTGCCCGAAGAAGTTTCGAAAGCCATCGACGAGAAAGAGTTAGTCGTCGCCTCAGTGCTCTCCGGCAATCGCAATTTCGAAGGCCGCATCAATTCCGAAGTCCGCGCCAATTATCTGATGTCCCCCCCGCTGGTTGTTGCGTTTGCGCTGGCCGGACGCATCGACATCGACCTGCGCAAGGACCCCATCGGCAAAGGCCGCGACGGTCAGCCCGTCTACATGGCCGACATCTGGCCCTCGCAGCGCGAGATCGAAGAGACCATGCAGCAGTCGATCACGTCGGAAATGTTTTCCAAATCCTACGCCGACGTCTTTCAGGGCGACGAGCGCTGGCGCGGCCTGGCCGTGCCCAAAGGCCAGACTTACTTGTGGGAGGAGGATTCCACCTACATCCGCCGCGCTCCGTATTTCGACGACATGACGGTGAAGCCCGCGCCCGTCGCGGACATCAAGCAGGCGCGCGTGCTCGCCGTTCTCGGCGACAGCGTCACCACCGACCACATCTCGCCCGCCGGGTCAATTAAGAAAGATGGGCCCGCCGGAAAATATTTGCAGGAGCATGGCGTGAAGCCCGCGGATTTCAACTCCTACGGCTCGCGCCGCGGCAACCACGAAGTCATGGTGCGCGGCACCTTCGCCAACGTGCGCCTCCGCAACAAGCTGGTCGCGACCGAAGGCGGATTCACCCGCCACCTGCCGACCGCGACCGAAATGTCGATCTTCGACGCTTCCGAAAAATATCGCGCAGCCGGCATTCCGCTCGTTGTGTTGGCAGGAAAAGAATACGGCTCCGGCTCCTCGCGCGACTGGGCCGCCAAAGGCCCCGCCCTGCTGGGCGTGCGCGCCGTGATCGCCGAAAGCTACGAACGCATTCACCGCTCGAACCTGGTCGGCATGGGCGTCCTGCCCCTGCAATTCCCCGCCGGCCAAAACTCCGACTCGCTCAAGCTGACCGGAGAAGAAGTGTTCGAGATCACCGGCATCCGCGACCTGGTCGACCACTTCACCGCCGGCCGCGAAGTAAAAGTCCGCGCCACGGCAGACGGCGGTGGAAACAATAAGACGACGGAGTTTAGCGCGCTCGTCCGAATCGACACGCCGCAGGAAGCCCTCTACTACGCCAACGGCGGAATCTTGCAGTATGTGCTGCGGCAGTTGCTGGCGACGAAGAAGGAGCCCGTGGAGGTGTAGGAGTCAGCCGTAGAAGGCGCCGCTCGACGTGCTCTCGGGAGGTTATCTGGGCGCAGGGGGTCGGGGCCTCAAACTGCTGCAAGGCAGCTATCGTCTTCAACTAGGGAGCTTTGCTCTAAGGCTTCCTGCTCGAGGACTGCCGATATATCCCGAGGACCCTGTACGACTTTCATCCGCACGCGTACTTTGAGGAGCCCGACGAAAAGAGCAACGAGCAAACAAATCCAGGCGAGCGGTGACCATGCGACAACGTGCCATAGTGAGGCGTGAGCGATCTGTTCGTGGGCTTTCAAAAGCTTGCCTCGCACGGCTTCCGGACGGCTCTTAACATCCGCCATCCATGCCTCCATGCGGTTCGAGCGAGAAAAGTTACCGAACAACACGATCGCCCATACTCGAGTGAACGTCAGCCTGTGAGCAAAGCGAATCAACCCGTTCGATAAATCTCTCAATGTAGTGTAAGCGGGATCATCGAACTTGATGCCCCCCGAGGCGGCGAAATCAAATAGATCATCGCGTACGCCAAAAAGACGCTGCCGATATGTGTCGATCCTGTGCTCGTGCCAGCAGAAAAAATACAAAAACCAGAGAGCGAACAGGCCGACAACGAGATGAGAAGCATTCACGATTGTGATCATGTCCTGTCCTCCGGGTTGGTCGTCCCCCTACTAGTTAGATGGCTCGAACTCCGATTCGGGTCCACGAGTTGTTCAAGTGTTGAGTTTCGATGCGCGAGCCGCTCCGTAGTTTGCCTGCGGAGCTTACGCTCCCTCAATCCGTAGCCCACCCCGCCGGCTCCGAACAAATAGGAGAACGCTTCGCTAATTTTGAAATCTCCCATGACCTTTATGCCAATGTCTGCGAAGGTGTAGTGCCCCGCCAGTGACTTGGTCGAAAGATAGAAGAAGGCCGATATACCTACGAGGGAGAACCACATTATAGCGTATTGCACCGTCGAAACGATGCCGTCAATGCGACGAAGCCGGACGGTGCCTTCCAATTCGGCTTTGCTTGGCCGTCGTTGAGCTGGTGTTGCCAACTCGCAGATATTAAAGCTATTGCGGGTTAGACGCAATGCAAAACAGTTTCCCGTTACGGGACCGGAACACCACTTGTTACCCTGGTGTCCTCTAAGAACATTCGAACGCCGTGTGCACGAAGCGTTCTCGTGAACATTCAGAAATGTTCCCCTTCTGTCACCCCGTCCGTATCCACGCCAACAAGCCTCGACATCTCTGTCGTCCCTAGGACTAATTCCCTTTTACGGCTTACTCCGGACTTGCGTCCGGGGCTGCATTCTTTCGCCGCTTTGCGGGTGGAGTTAGCGGCGTTGGTTGTGGAGGGACAGGTCGCTTCTGGACTTTCCTAGTAATCCCCAGGCTTCGCGGTAGTGCTCGTAGCCGCAGCGGTCCTTCTTAAACGCGCTGAAGGGATAAAGAGTTAAGCCAGATTTTGGACTGGGCCTAAGGATTACGGCTGCGGGAATCAAGTACCAGGTGGCCACAGGAACGACGTAAGCGGCGAAGACATCGACTTCTTCGAGAGTATAAGGCTCCTTATGACCCCGAAGAAACCGACAGATGTAACCGCCGCCGTTGCGGACGGCGCCGGACTTCACTTGCACTCGCGTCAGGCTGCCGCCGTGATCAATGGCGACGTCGTAGGCGAGAGAGTCTCCCCAGGATTTGAGGACGTGATAGCCGCGCGAGGCGGCGGCTGCCATGAATTCGAGTTCGATCCACTCGCCACGTTCTTTGAAAGTTCTGAACTTCTGCAAACGCTTCATCTGCCCCGCCCCAAGGTTCGGCCC
>Ga0302326_10001099_pt1 | contig 70534 bp, 53 predicted proteins | sample Palsa_T0_3_FD_202264 | JGI IMG/M metagenome (GOLD analysis project Ga0302326, IMG submission 202264) | Peat permafrost microbial communities from Stordalen Mire near Abisko, Sweden - Palsa_T0_3 | ecosystem: Environmental > Terrestrial > Soil > Palsa > Peat permafrost | place: Sweden: Abisko... | reverse complement strand
TTTGCTCGACTTATCTCCAAATGAATGAATGATTTGCGAGCATTTTTCTGTGTCGCTATGGGACGATTAGCCAGTGATTTGCGCCCCTTTTTGCGAACAGTTTCTGCTGCGAACCGATGCAAATCTGCGGTGAAACGGAGGACTCAATGGAATGCTGACGGGCATTGGGAAAGGAGCTCTACTTCCAGTATGCAACAAACAGGCATAATTTCACGCAACGGGAATCTGGATAGGTTTGGCGGACCCTGTTTCTGTTTCTTGCGCCGCCCTATTTCTGCGCATCAACTCCCGCGCCCGCAGAAAAATCTTCAGGAACATCGCCTCGGTCAGCAAGCCGGTATTCGTATTTTGCAGCGAAGGATGGTATGTCGCCAGCAGATGCAACCCATTGGGCAGCGCGTACTCAGCGCCGTGTCCAAACTCAATTCCCTTCCGAGAAGCCAGCACCCCAGTCCGCAAAAGATAGGCAACAAAGGCATCGAAACCGATCTTGCCCAAACAAACCACGACCCGCAATCGGGGCAGCAGAGCCATTTCCTCATCCAGCCAATGAGCGCAATTGCGCTGCTCCTCCGGCGTCGGCTTGTTCCCTGGCGGAGCGCAGCGCACCGACGCGCTGATCCACATATCAGTCAGCTTCATGCCATCATCCCGGCTCTCAGAATTGGGCTGCGAAGCAAACCCCGCCTCGTACAGGATTGGAAACATGAAGTTCCCAGATCCGTCGCCAGTAAACGGCCTGCCCGTCCGGTTCGACCCATGCGCACCCGGAGCCAGACCAAATACCATCACCCGAGCCTTGGGATCGCCAAACGAAGGCACCGGCCTGCCCCAGTAGCTCCAATCCCGCCACTGCCGGCGTCGCACGCGCGCAATCTCCGCGCAATACTCTCGCAACCGAGGGCAGCTTTCGCAGGCGACGATCCGCGCATTCAGTTCTTCCAGAGTGCTGGCTTCGGTTCTGGTATCGGGCATCTGCTCATTGTAAGAAGCAGGCTCAGCCCAGTGTGTCGTAAAATGAGGCGGCTTGGAGAAAACCTTTTCGCGCATCCGAATTTGCTCCGAATTTGCCCGAAAAAAAACGCTCGCAATTCGCTCCAAAGAGGCAATTCCACACCTAATTTCAGGGGACACCCATGAATCTCGTTTCTCGCACAATCGCAACCGCATTCGCAGTAGTAACCATCGCCGCCGGTATATTGGGCACTGTGAGCCAAGCCCAGCAGACCATTGCGCCAGCTGTTGAAGTGAACGGCCTGAAAGCCGTCACCATCAGCCGCAAGCCCACACCCGGCGCCACCAAGCCAGAGTTCACCTCCGTCACCGTGTTGCCCGGCCGCGGACTCGAAGTGCAGCAGATCACCTCTTTCTTCCCCGGCAAAGGCGAAGTAGACGTGCTCGCGTCGCCCAGTCTGGAAGACTCCGCCAAGATGCTGAATGATCAGGACACACCCAACGGCGATCTCGGCTACCGTCTAGGCGCGGCCTTCCTGTTCCCGTATCCAAACCGCATCCGCGGCAAGCTCTCCGCCGACGGCAAAACCATCAGTACCGAATGGCAAGGCCACGCTCTCACCCTGCCGGCCAACAGCATCGGCAAGAACCCCGGAGCCGAGCGGCACGCCATGCATGGACTGATCCTGAAGGCCAAGGTCGAAGACCTGAAAGTGACACAGACCGCGAATGGCGGCAGCGTCACTGGCGTCATCCACGGCGGCAACTTTGACGGCCACTGGTTCTCCAAGACCGATCTGGTCATTAAGATCACCCTGACAGCAGACGGTGTAGACGCCTCCATCGTGGCCCACAACGTCGGCAGCGAGTCAGAGCCGGTATCGATCGCCTGGCATCCCTACTTTAACCTGCCCAGCGGAGACCGCAAACAGGTCCGCCTGCACATCCCAGGCAGCGCCCTGGCTGAAGTGGATAACTACGACAACGTCTTCCCTACCGGCAAAATCGTGCCCGTCGCCGGCACCCCTTACGACTTTCAGGCCCCCGATGGCAAGGCGCTGGGCGGCCAGTTCCTGGATGACAACTTCAGCCATCTTGAGAGCAAGAGTGGCGTGATAACGGTGACAATTGCGGATCCTGCGGCGCATTACGGTGTAAAAATCGAAGGCCTGTCGCCCACCATCAAGACCATCCAGGCCTACGCGCCGCCGGCTAAGAACTTCATCGCCATCGAGCATCAGCTCAACTTCGGCGACCCCTTTGGCAAAGAGTGGGGCAACATGGACACCGGCATGGTCACCCTGGCTCCCGGCAAGAGCACCGCATGGCATGTGCGACTGCAGCTCTTCGTCCCGTAAGGATTGCCCGGCTGGCGGAATTGCAGGGCTCTGGAACAAAACGGGTGCCGAGGCAACCGCCTCGGCACCCGTTCCCGCGTTCTGCGTCGCATTTTTGCTATTTCTTCAGGACAGCCCCGGTCGTTTTCCCGGTCACTCCCTGGATAAACGGCAGCCCATTGGGTTCGCCCCATCCGGTCACGTTGTCCCAACCGGTTGTCACCGTCAGCGACGAATCGGTGCCGAAACTCACCGCGACATCGTACCCGCTGAGTCCAAAAGCGCCGGGCCAGTCCGCGCTCAGGAACGACTTTTGCGAGTACAGCGTCAAGTCGCCGACCCCGGTGTCAAGGTCGATCGCCTCAGTGAAGATCTGCGCGGCTGTGTAGGTGCTCAAACCGCTCGAATCCTCGATAAGCCCTGTAACGTCATAAGCGTTGACCGCGGCTGTGGGTGGGACCACGTCCAGAATCTCGCCGGCCTTCAGCTTCGAGATTGCTGGCGCCGCCTGCCCGAGAGCCTTGCCGTTGTATTGATCGGCAATTGCCCAGGTCGCGGTAAAGATTGGGCTGGCCAGACTCGTGCCGCCATACACTTCGCCGTATTGGGTGGTGCCAGAAGTGATGATGATGGGAAACCCGGTATACGGATCGGCCAAAGCCGCTACGTCCGGCACCTGACGCCACGAGCCCGGAAGCGAACTCTGCCAGGTCGGCTTGGCGAAGTACTGGCTCTGGCCGCCGCCGGAACCACCAAAATAGTACCCCTCCAAAGGATCTTCAACGCCATACACATATTGGTAGACGACGTTGTTGCCCCACCCAGTCACGATCTGGGCGCCCGTGCTGTAGGGGTTGTTGAGGACACTAGTGCCGCCCACCGCCGTCGCGTACGGAGAGTTGGACGGCACTCCTACTGCTCCTACCGGCGTGCCCAACCCAAGATCGCCTCCATCGCCGCTCGAGAATTGAAAGGAAATCCCAGCCGCCGCACCGGTTTCAAGCACCGTGTTGAAGGCTTCCTCTTCCAGCGCGCCGGCGAGAAACTCGTCGTCGTTCTCCCAACTGCTCGAAACCGTGCTCGCAACCTTGTTGGTGATGATGTAGTTCAGCGAAGCAATCTGGTCCTCATTGTCCTGGCCCGCCGAAGCCACAACGACGATCTTGGCCCCCGGCGCAATCGCGTGGGAGGACTGAATGTCCAGGGCGATCTCGGAATCCCAGCCCGAAAGAATGCCCGCATTTGGGTTTGCAGGCTTGCCTTCGGGGTAAACGACCGAGAAATTCGACGACGACAACACCGGCAAGCCAAAAAGCGTGGCAGCCGCATTCGCATCCGCCTCGGCCGTCGGGTAACCATACCCTTCAACCAGCGCAATCGTCTGCCCGGCGCCGTTATACCCGCCCTTAATCAACTTTGTCAGACCGTAGTGCGCTTCCAACTGGGCCGGTGTAAAGGCAGCCGTCAGCCCGGTCGGCGTGTACTGGTATCCGTTGAAATACGCCACAGAGCTGTCATCGAGCCCCAGCAATTCAGGAGCCGCTTTAGTAAGCGGCGTGGAGGTGAGCGACTCTTCGAAGGCCGTGAAATCGGCCTTGGTCGTCAACGGCTTCTTGACCACCGGCAGACCGGTCTTCGGGTCGGTCACATACTTCAACTGCGGCCGCGACGTGTGCCGTTCGAGCCCGGAAATGGAGTCCACCAGAGCTCCAGCGGCTCCGGCCAGTTGCGCATCGCGAACATGCGCCTGAAATACGCCTCCGCGATATTCGAAGGTGTGCAATTCAGTCTGGAAGGCCTTCTCCACAATTGCCGCGGTGCCATGCACCCGAATCCAGAACCGCTGAGGGTCGGCAGAGACCACGCTGAATCCCTGCTTGACCAACTCGGTCTTGACCGTCTCGAAATCCTGGACTGTTGGGGCGTATTTCGCGAAATCCTGCTCCGTAAACCACTCGTGGTACGTTGACGACGCAGGATCGTAGAGATTCTCGACTGCCCGGTCGAATTCGGCCCGGTTTTGCAGTTTCAGGACGAGAGTGAGATTTATTTCCTGTCCCGCTTCGACACGGCCCCGGTCGGTGGCGATAGCCAGCCCCTTGGGCACATTGTTTGCGGGCAGAGCGACTGCAGGCCGGAAGGCGGCTGCCGTGAGCGATAACAGCGCAAGAGCGGTCAGGGACGCTCGAAGATTCAAACCAAAACGAGTCATGGTATCTCCTTCATTGGTTGTCCTAAGGTTTCCAGGTTGTCGGAGTGGGGAGTCGCCCAAGGCCCCGTAAGGCAGGCAGGCTTATAGCTTGAAAGGCGGGAAATCCCTCCTAAACAGGCCAGGTCTACCGGAAATCGAGACCGAAGCGCTTCCACAAGGCTTCCCACCAGCCTCAAACCAATGCATGATCACGGGAATGAGAGCCAGGGGAGCTAGCGGATAGAGTTACGAGGGGGAACTAACAGACGCAGAGTTGGGAGGAGCAAAACATGAGCCATGTTAGGAGCAACTCTTCGTTCGGTCAACAGTAATTCTGGAAAATTTAAAAGAATTGAGAAATATCGATAGAAAGCAGCCCAAGATTGCCGCAAGCAATTTGCCGTCAGGCGCTTTCTTTGGCTATATCGAAGTTACCCATTGGACGCCGCTGTAATCACCTGCTCGAGATTCTTCGTCTGTATCCCCGAGGAAATACGTTGCCGGACCTGTTTCGTTGCCCATGTTGCCTGAATAAGACCCTAGAAGCTCCTGACGCTCTCGGGCTCTGCCCCATCTGCTGGTGGGAAGACGATGGACAGGATTCCGACGACGCCTCCGAGGTGCGTTCCACGGTGAACGGAGAGCTAAGCCTGCGTGAGGCGCGGCAGAACTACGATCGCTGCGGAGCAGCCCATCCCCGCTTCGTCCGCTACATCCGCCAGGCCCTTCCCGAGGAAGAATAAGCCAAGTCGATTCGCCGCCCGCCGCGGGTTTCACAGTCCGGCTGAGCGAGCTGGCACGAGCTGGTGCGCGAGCCGGTTTGACCGCCTCAGCGAACCCTCTTACCATGAAATAGAGCGCCCTCTGCCCGCAGCCCTGTTTTTGCGGTTTGCCGTCCGTGTTTCGGAAGGCTTTCCGTACAGGAACTCTGCAAGGCTGTGGCGCGCAAGCAGCTCCCTAGTACTTTGGAAGGCACAACCTTGAGTTCCCCTGAGACCATCGAAACAACTCCCCATTCTGAAGCCGAAACCTCCATCCAGACTCTGGAAGGCGAAACTCACGACCACTCCCACGCAGGTCACGATCACGAAGGCCATGAGCATGAAGGCCACACCCACGCCGCCGGCCCGGTTCTGAATCCCGAGTGCGTGCGCGAAGTCAAGATCGAAGCGCCCGTCGAGGAAGTCGACAAAGCCTTCGCCCGCGTCCTGCGCGAGTACAAGAAGTTCGCCAGAATTCCCGGCTTCCGCGCTGGAAAAGTACCCGAAAGCGTCGTTCGCCGCCGTTTTGCCGAACAAATCAAGAAGGATGTAGTCGAGTCCCTGCTTCCTGAGCGCTTCCAGGCTGCTATCGCCGCTGCTGGAGTGCCTCCGGTTTCGCAGCCTCAGCTTACCGGCTTGACTCTGGAAGAAGGCCAGCCGCTCGCCGGAGCCGCCGTATTCGAAGTCGTCCCCGTTTTCTCGCTCGAAGGCTACCAGGATGTAACCGTCCCTAAGCCAGTGGTCGAAGCAACAGAAGAAGAGTTCCAGCAGGAACTAAAGCAGTTGCGCGAGTCCCGCTCCACCATCGAGACAGTAGAGGAAGACCGCCCGCTCATCGACGGCGACTGGGCTCAGATCAGCTACACCGGCCAGGTGCAGGCAGAAGAAGACGCTCCGCCGCTCGCCGGCCAAGACTCCCTGGTAGAAATCGGCGGCGCTGAAACCCTGCCGGCATTCACTGAAGCCCTGCGCGGCGCCAAAGTCGGCCAAGAGCTGCAGGTCGAAGTCGTCTACCCGGCCGACTACACCGAAAACAATCTCGCCGGCAAAACAGTCGCTTACTCGGTCGAAGTCAAGGCCATCAAGAAGCGTAACCTGCCTGAATTGAACGACGAATTCGCCGCCGAGGTAGGTGACTACGAAAACCTGGCCGCTCTCGAAGCACGCATCCGCGAGCATTTGCTCAGCGCCAAGCAGCGCCAGTCGGAGCAGCTAACCCGCGAGTCGCTTTTCGCCGCGTTGAACGAGAAGTTTGTGTTTCCGGTACCGGAATCGCTGGTTCAGCAGCAGGTGGATGCCCGCCTTGACCGCGGTCTGCGCGCCCTTGCCCAACAGGGAATGAATGCCGACATGATGCGCAAATTGGACTTCACGCGTCTGCGCGCCGCTCAGCGGGATTCAGCCATCAATGAGGTAAAAACCTCACTTCTGCTGGATCGCATCGCCGATGCCGAGGGCCTGTCCGTAACCGACGAAGAAGTCGACCACGAAATCTATCTCGCCGCCCTGCAGTCCCGCGAACCGGTAGAAGCCCTCCGTGCCCGTTTGACGGAAGACGGCGGTCTAGCTAGAATCCGTGAACAATTGCGACGCGAAAAAACTGCCAGCCTGCTTTATCAACGACTGCCTGCAGCTTAAGGGCCGCGAAAGCATCAAAAGACCACCGGGAACCGGCAACAACAGACAAGACCGGTCCAGTTACCAAAAGAATGGCCCGGAAACATAATCACCGGGGGCCTCAAGCAGACCCCCACGTAAAAGTGAGAGAATAGCGCAATGGCATTAGTCCCCATGGTGGTCGAGCAGACGAGCCGAGGCGAACGCGCCTACGACATCTATTCGCGTCTGCTCCGCGATAACATCATCTTTCTTGGAACTCCGATTGACGACCAGATTGCCAACCTTATCGTTGCGCAAATGCTGTTTCTTTCCGGCGAAGACCCAGAAAAAGACATTCAGCTCTACATCAACTCACCGGGCGGCTCGATCACAGCAGGTCTCGCCATTTACGATACGATGCAGTTCATCAAGAACAACGTAGTCACGTATTGCATCGGACAGGCGGCCAGCATGGGCGCTTTTCTTCTTCTCTCAGGCACCAAGGGCAAGCGGTTTGCTCTGCCCAACTCGCGTATCCTTATCCACCAGCCTTCCATGGGTGGATTGAGCGGTCAGGCCACGGACATCGACATTCATGCCCGCGAAATTTTGCGCATTCGCGAAATCACCAACACGCTGATGGCCAAGCACACTGGCCAAAGCCTCGACCGGATCGAACGCGATGTTGAGCGCGACTTCATCATGACCGCTCAACAGGCCAAAGAATATGGCATCCTCGACGAGATCATCGACCGGCCACGCACCTGAAATTTAGTACGGCTTTTCCTGGAGGAAGTTGTGGTGATGAAAAGGACCGGACCCGAAGACACACTCCGCTGCTCGTTCTGCCATAAATCGCAGGACGCAGTGGCCAAGCTCATCTCCTCACCGAGTGACTACCCCCGCGCGTACATCTGCGATGAATGCGTTGGCGTCTGCAACTCAATTCTCGAGGACGATCGCGGCGAGGCTCATCCCACTACTTCTCCAGCGCACCTGCCTAAGCCGCAAGACGTGAAGACCTTTCTGGACGAATACGTCATTGGTCAGGACCAGACCAAGAAGAAGCTCGCCGTAGCCGTCTACAACCACTACAAGCGCATACAGATGAACCACGCGCGCAATAACGAGATCGAGCTCTCCAAGTCCAACATTCTGCTCATCGGGCCGACCGGCTCGGGCAAGACACTGCTCGCGCACACGCTGGCGAAAATGCTCGATGTGCCCTTTGCCATTGTGGACGCCACCACCCTCACCGAAGCCGGTTACGTCGGCGAGGATGTTGAAAACATCATCCTCAAGCTCCTGCAAGCCGCAGACGGCGACGTGGCCCGCGCTCAGACCGGCATCATCTACATCGACGAGATCGACAAGATCGGCCGCAAGGACGAGAATCCTTCGATCACCCGTGACGTCTCCGGCGAAGGCGTACAGCAGGCGCTGCTCAAGATTCTCGAAGGCACCGTAGCCAACGTTCCCCCGCAAGGCGGACGCAAGCATCCCCACCAGGAATTTACCGCTGTCGATACCACCAACATCCTCTTCATCTGCGGTGGAGCGTTTGTCGGCATCGAGCGCATCATCGGCCGCCGCGTCGGCAAGAAAGCTCTCGGCTTCAAGATTCCCCTCGAAGGTGAGACCGAAGCAGCCATCGCCATCCGCTCCCAGCGCGACACTGAACTACTGCGCCAGACCGAGCCCCAGGATCTGATCAAGTTCGGCCTTATCCCCGAGTTCGTTGGCCGTCTGCCCGTCATGGGCATCCTCGACGAACTGGACGAAGTCGCCCTGGTCGAGATTCTGACCAAGCCCAAGAACGCGATCCTCAAGCAGTATCAACGCCTGTTCGAATACGAGAATGTGCATCTCCACTTCACTCAGGACGCAGCCTGTGCCGTGGCCCGCGAAGCCCTGCATCGCAAAGTTGGCGCGCGCGGCTTGCGCATGATTCTCGAAGAACTGATGCTGGACCTGATGTATCATCTGCCCAGCAACAAGCGAGTCCGTGACCTCGAAATCACGAAAGACATGGTCGAACGCCGCGATCTGTCGCTATCGCTCCTCGAAAAAGCCGGCTGATCCTCAGCGTCGTTCATCTATGCGATGTGGAAAATGGGGAAGATCGGACATCCGGTCTTCTCCATTTTTCGTATCCCGGTACTTTAGTTCCGGAACAAGATAAGTCTTGTAACTCCGATTCGCTAAAACGATACATACTGCAGGCTTTCGCGCTCAATCTGCAATATCCAGTCTCCTGTCCCACAAATCTGAGCGAATCGAAAACAAGCGCGCCGCTTCGTGGAATAAAGGCGATCAGTTATACAATCCAAACATGAGGAACGATGCTCGCCCTGAAGCCTCAGCCGTTTTGTAGCATCTAAACCCAATGAGGGCTCAATGACCGTATCCCGAGAAAAGAACGAACCACGCAAACTGCCCATGATGCCCATCCGGGACATGGTGATCTTCCCGTACATGGTTACGCCGTTTGTGGTGGGCCGCGAATCCAGCGTCCGTTCGCTCGAAGAGGCGCTAACCGGCGACCGCAAGATCTTCCTGGCCACGCAGCATGACGCCAGCGTGGACGAGCCCAAAGCCAAGGAAATCTACCAGGTCGGGACAATCTGCAACATCGTGCAAAGCGTGAAGATGCCCGACGGCAACATCAAGGTGCTGGTCGAAGGCGTGGAGCGCGCCAAATCCACCGAAGTCACCGACGTCGACGGCTTCTTCGTCGCCACCGTGCGCAAGGGTAAAAGCAATTTTGAGATGACGCCCGGCATCGAAGCGCTGATGCAGCGCGTTACGACTCTATTTGAGAGCTACGTCAAGCTCCAGCAGTCGCTCAACTATGAAACCATGATCGCCAGTGTGCGCATGGACGAGCCGGCCAAGCTCTCCGACGTGATCGCAGCCAATCTGCAACTGGGAATCGAAGAGAAGCAGGAACTGCTCGGCATCTTCGACCCTGCCGCCCGGCTAGCGCGCATCGCCGACGTGCTCGATGTTGAAATCGAAAAGCTCGACCTCGACCGCAACGTCCAATCGCGTGTCAAACGCCAGATGGAGCGCGCTCAGAAAGAGTACTACCTCAACGAAAAGATCAAGGCCATCCAGAAGGAACTGGGCCGCGGCGAAAAGAGCGAGTTCGACGAGCTGCGCAAGAAGATCGAAACCTCAGGCATGACCAAAGAAGTCATGGAAAAAGCCACGCAGGAGCTGGCCAAGCTCGAAGCTATGCCACCCATGTCGGCCGAATCCACCGTAAGCCGCAACTATCTCGACTGGCTGCTCGCCGTGCCGTGGAAGAAGCGCTCCAAGGAAACCCGCAGCGTGGACCGCGCCGAAAAGGTGCTCAACGAAGATCACTACGGCCTCGAAAAAATCAAAGAGCGCATCCTCGAATTTCTCGCCGTGCGCCAGCTGGTCAAGAACCCCAAAGGCTCGATTCTCTGCTTCGCCGGACCTCCAGGCGTAGGCAAGACCTCGCTCGGCATGTCCATCGCCAAGGCCACCGGACGCAAATTTGTGCGCCTGTCGCTCGGCGGCGTGCGCGACGAGGCTGAAATTCGCGGCCATCGCCGCACCTACATCGGCGCGCTGCCCGGCCAGATCATCCAATCGATGAAGAAAGCCGGCACCAAGAACCCCGTCTTCCTGCTAGACGAAGTAGACAAGATGGCCAATGACTTCCGCGGCGATCCAGCCTCGGCGCTGCTCGAAGTCCTCGACCCCGAGCAGAACACCACTTTTCAGGATCATTACCTGGACGTGGATTACGATCTCTCCGAAGTCCTTTTCGTCGCCACGGCCAACGTCCTCCACACCATCCCGGCCGCACTCCAGGACCGCATGGAAGTGCTGCGCCTGCACGGCTATACGGAAGTTGAAAAGCTCGAAATCGCTCGCAATTACCTGCTCAAAAAGCAGCGCGAAGCCACCGGCCTGACAGAAGCCAACATCACCTTCCACGATGACGCCATCGTCTCCGTAATCCGCGACTACACTCGCGAAGCCGGCGTTCGTAACCTGGAGCGCGAGATCGGCAACGTCTGCCGCAAGGTCGCGCGTCGCGTCGTCAAGCATGGTCTCAAACACAAAGAAGAAATCACCGCAGCCAACATCAGCGAGTTCCTCGGCGTGGCTCGCTTCCGTGATTCAGAAGTCCACGACAGCCCAGAAGTCGGCCTCGTCACCGGCCTCGCTTGGACCGAAGTCGGCGGTAGCATCCTCACCACCGAGGTTCAAGTGCTGGACGGCAAAGGCAAGCTCACGATCACCGGCCAGCTCGGCGATGTCATGCAGGAATCAGCCCAGGCCGCGCTTAGCTATATCCGCGGCAAGTCCGCCGCGCTCGGCCTGCCGCGCGATTTCTACCGCAACCTCGACATCCACCTGCACGTTCCGGAAGGCGCCATTCCCAAGGACGGCCCATCAGCCGGCATCACCATCGGAACGGCTCTCGCAAGCGCTCTTGCCAAGATTCCCGTGCGCCGCGATATTGCCATGACCGGTGAAATCACCCTGCGCGGCAAGGTTCTGCCCATCGGCGGCCTCAAGGAAAAGCTGCTTGCAGCCCAACGCGCGGGCGTCTTTGAAGTGATCCTGCCCAAGGCCAACGAAAAGGACATTCCAGACCTACCCGAAGCGCTGAAGTCCGCAATGAAGCTCCACTTCGTCGACCAGATGGATGAAGTACTGCGCATCGCTCTCGAGTCTCCACTGATCGCGCTCGCCGAGCCCGACGCGGCAACGCTTGCCGCTATCCCTCCTAGCGAACTGCCCACGGGCCAAACGACCCGGCAGTAACGCGACGGAAACGAACCTCTCCACCTTCACCCCATCCCATGAGGTGAAGGTGGAAGCTATCCCGGTACTGAATCAGTCTCGATTAATTTCCGACGTCCCGCAGAGACCGCCAAATGCTTGACTTCCGCGCCTGGATCGCAGCCTGCATCATTCTTCTCCTGGCTGCTGGCGCCTGGGTAATCTGGATAACCCGGCCTCGCGTCGGATATACGGCAAGGTCACTTACCGCCGCAGGGTATCCCTCCAACCCAGCTCTGAAAATCGCCACAAAGTCCCTGCATGTCGAGGGCTGCAACGAAGACTTCATCGTCAAACCCGGCGAGCTGGTCGAGCCCAGAGTCGTCCCCGGCGCCTCCATCGAGCAATTCCGCAGCGTCTATGGCAAAGAGTCCAAGCCCAAGGAATCAAAACTCAAAGAAACAGAAATCCTGTCCTGGGATCCAAACCCCTATTCGTTAACCGAAGGAGAATCCGGGTCGGGAAAACCAGAGAATTTCGTGCGGGTTTCCGTGAATCAGGGTCATGTTGTGGAGACGCTCGACGGCATCGATCTGGGCATCGATTCCTTCGGAACGATCTTCCGGAAGATGGGCGACCTCAAAGTCGATGTGCATGAGAGGGTCGAACACACCGACGGCGACTGGACCCTCATCATGTCCTTCTACTCAGCCTGCGGACACAAGTTCCGCAGCGAATATTCCCGCACGCTCCCGGGCAACCCGGAAATAGATAAGCAGATCGCTCCCCGCCCAACCGCGCCCGGCAGCAGCACCAACGCGGCACCAAGCCTCTGGAGATCGGATGTCTTCATGAACAAAATCGTCTCGGAGTACACTCTCGTGCCTTCCAACGGCCAGGACGATTTAGCAGAAGGCAGCCCCGCCGAACACGACTAGCCAATCACAAATACGCTGAGGTCTCGCCACAGAATAGTCCCGGATACAATCGTCACAATGCCCTACTGGTACCGGCGCGTCTTCCTCCTCGCGATCCCTCTTATCCTCTCGAACCTCACCCAGCCGCTGCTCTCCACAGTGGACACCATCCTCTCCGGCCATCTGCCCGGTCCAGCGGCGCTCGGCGGAGTAGCCATGGGCGGCATCTTTTTCAACTCCATCTACTGGACCTTCGGCTTCCTCCGCATGGCCACCACCGGCCTCATCGCGCAGTCCCACGGCGCACAAGACGAAGACCAACTGATGCACCACTTCGGCCGCGCATTCCTGACCGCATTGCTGATCGGCGCCGTGATCCTGCTGTTCCAGCGTCCGCTCATCTCGGCCGCGCTCGGCCTTCTTGGAGCCAGCCCGGATGTCCGCGCCAACGCGCAAATCTATTGCAGCATTCGCATCTGGTCGGCCCCTGCATCTCTGGCCAATTACACCATCCTTGGCTATCTGTTGGGACGCCAGCGAGCGCGAACGGCTCTCGCCCTGCAGGCCGCCATCAATGTCGTCAACGTAATCGTGGCGCTGGCGCTTGTCCTGCATGAGCACTGGGGCGTGGCCGGCATCGCCACAGCCACTCTCGCCGCAGAATGGTCCGGCTGCCTGCTTGGCCTCGCCATCATGCTGACCAGTGGCGTGCACCCTCGGCATCTGCGGTGGAGCGAACTGTTGCACGGTCCCAGCCTGCGCCATCTCTTCGCGCTCAATCGCGATATTCTGCTCCGTACCCTGAGCCTGGTCGGCGCCTATGCCTGGTTTACCCGCACCGGCGCTCGCTCCGGAGACTCAATCCTCGCCGCCAACGCCGTCCTGCTGAACTTTCACATGATCGCTGCTTATGGTCTCGACGGCTTCGCCAACGCCACCGAAGCCCTCGTCGGCGAAGCCATTGGCGCAGGCCGCCGCGCCGACTATCGCGCGATCCTGAGAGCCTCATCCACCGCCGCCTTCACCGTATCGGCGCTCATCGCTCTCGCCTATCTCGGATTCGGCAAGCAGATCATCGCCATCTTCACCAATCAGGAGTCCATTCGCCTTCTGGCCGCAAAATTCCTGCCCTGGATCGTCATCATGCCCATCGTCTCCGTCTGGAGCTTCCAACTCGACGGCATCTTCGTCGGCGCCACCCGCGCACCGGAGCTGCGCGACAGCATGATTCTCTCGTTCGCCGGATTTCTGGGGCTCGCCATCCTGCTCGAAGCGCGCTTCGGCAATCAAGGCTTGTGGGCTGCAATGCTCGCCTTCATGCTTCTCCGAGCAATCACACTGGGCATGCGCCTGCCCAGCCTCGAAAGAAAGGCCTTCAGCCCTGCCAAAACCCTGTCGACCTCATCTCCTGTATCCTGAGATAGGTTGACTGGACACGATCTCCGGCTCCCTCCAACACTAGGAACCGTATTCGGAGACTCAACAACCCACCATGCGCTACTCCACTCAATTCCTGCTCTCCGCCATGGCGGCGGAGCAGTTCCCTGCCTCGACCACTCCCGAGATCGCCTTCCTTGGCCGCTCCAATGTCGGCAAATCCAGCCTGCTCAACGCCCTCGTAGGCGAAAAAGCCGCCAAAGTCTCATCAACGCCCGGCCGCACCCGCTCCATCAACTTCTTCGCATTAGGCGAAGAAGGTCAGGCAGGCCGCCACAAGCTAGTCTTCGCGGATCTGCCCGGCTACGGCTACGCCAAAATCTCGAAATCCATCTCGGAAACCTGGCCCGACTTTATCGACCCCTATCTGGCGCATCGCGAACAGCTCCAGCTCTGCATCTGTCTGGTCGATTCAAACATTCCCGCCCAGCAAAGCGACCTGCAGTTGATCGACTGGCTCCGTCACCAGGGACGCACCTTCGCCGTCGTCGGCACCAAAGTCGATAAGCAATCCGGCAACGAACGCACCAAAAAGCTGGCAGCACTCAAGCGCGATCTCGGCATCGATGACCTGCTGTTCCTCTCATCCAAGACCGGCTACGGCCTCAAAGAACTGTGGGCGCGCATTGAAGACGCCGCGGGAATCAGCGCTAAGTAATTTAAGGCCTGCCTCGGCAAGAATCAGGCCACTCGCTGCCGGCCAATCTCGATCTTCGGAACCCCACCCTCATCTTTGGAATGTTCCGCAAGCAGCTTAAGCGCTTCCTCACGCAGCGTAGCCGCCTCAGCCTCGTCCAGCGCGACGCCATGCTCTCGTTGCACGAGCCGTCCCAGGTAGCGCGGAGCCAGCCGAACCCAGCGCTCGCGCACCAGATCTCCGCCCGGCAGCAATCGCAGAACGCAGGCATCCAGCCGCGGCAGCCAGCGAGAAAATTCCCGATCCACAGACCAAGTTATAAACGCGCGTTTCTCATCCGGTTGCGACAGGTCGGGTTGCGATAAATCTGGCCGAACAATCTGCACCGCCCCATCTACCAGGAACTGGCCAAGCTGGCCGTGCTCCGGCTCGCTCGACGGCGGCAGCAAGTCCGGCAAAACGCCCCGATCCAGCATCTGAGCCACCAGCAAGCCCGGATCGACAGCCACTCCCACCGAAACAGCTTGACGTTTGCGAATCTCGTTCTTGAGAATCCGCAATGCTTCTTCAAGCGAATTCACAACAAAATCGACAACTCCATCGCGAATCGCCTGACGCTGCACAATCGGATCAGCCGACGCTGCCAGTGAAGCGGCTCCTGAAATATTGGCTGCAAACAGCAGATCGCGTCCAGAATCGAGCCCGGAATCGAGTCCAGCCCCGCCAATCTCTGCCGCATACAACAGCTTTCCGCCCAGACCCGACTGCGCATCCAATGGAAGCGTCGCAGACAGAGCAGCGTATGTCCGATAAATCACGGCAATTTGCGATGGTTGCGATTGGGGCGATTGAAGCGAATCGGGAGGCATCCACTTCAGTCTATCGGCTCAAAGACCAAACAGAGCAGAGCAACTAAGCCTCTTTTACCAGGTCGAATAAGGCTGGCCGTCGCTCCCCGGCTCCTCGTCGCTCGAATGGACGTCGTCAATCCCCGGCTCAGACTGATCGATGGAATGCAGGTCGTCGCTCGTCTCTGTCACCCAGTTATCCGAGGTCCGCGTCATCGGATCGGTCGGAATCACCTTCAGATATCCGTTCTCTACCAGATCCTGCAGCGATTGCGGAGCCTTTTGCTTATCCATCGTGTAGGAATCGATAGCATTGCGCATTACATGCAGGTCTTCTTTCAGTACCGACTCCTTGGCCGCCTTGATGGCGCCAATGTAGCTGGGCACGGCAATGGCCATCAGGACGCCGATGATGAGCATCACCACCATCAGCTCAATGAGCGTAAATCCCTGCTCCCCCGCCTTTTTTCCGCGAATCGCCATCTGCCTCACCATTTCGAGTACCCTACCAATCCGAGTACTTTGTCCCATCCAGCGCCGTACCCTGCGACTTGGAGTAGACATCGAATACGCTTTGCCCGCCATAGGAGTCGCTGCTAGGATCGTCCTGCATCGAGCGCATGCCCCACTCCGCCTTGCCGGTCATCGGATCTATAGGAATCTTGCGCAGAAACTTCACCTTCTTACCCTGAATATCCACACCTTTGACCAGCTCATCCATGTCGGGCGGATACCCGTTGCTATCCAGCTTGATCTGAAAAGCGCCCTTATCCGCCGCATCTTTATAGTGGTCGATCGCGTCGCGCATCTGCCACAGGTCGTAGCGAAGCTCGCGCTCTTTATCCCTTTGGACTTTGAACCGCGCAATCGGCACGGCAGCTGAAGCCAATATCCCTAGAATCGCCACGGTCACAATCAGCTCCACCAGCGTTAGGCCGGCCTGGCCGCGACGGCCAAAACGGTTTCGTTCGGAAGCTGGACCTGCCAGTCGAAACCATGCCAGTCGAAATTGGAAGAGCCGAAACATTCCTGAGCTACCTCTACTAGTGAACGACGATGTGCGCGTTCTGAGCGCTCGCGGCTACGGGATGCTGCGCCGAGTCCAGCGCACCCGGCCGTGTGATCACAACATCGCTCTCCCCGGCCTGCTTTGCCTGAAAAGTCAGCACGCACACCGAGCCGGAACCCGTAATCCCTGCAGTCCCAGGCGGCCTGGACACAGCAATGGTAATCATCCCTGGACCATCATCCCGATGTACCAGCGCCACGGCTTTACCATCCTTGCCAAGCAGATCGCCCGTATCCACGTTCACCAGCGTCAGCTTGCTTGGATCGTACTTGATCTGCATCGGGACGGAAGAAATATCCTTCGCTCCATTCAGCGTCACCGCCATCGGAAAACTTGCGCCGACAGCCGGTGTCGACGAAGGTGGCGTCAAGGCGAAGCTCACCGGAGCAGCTGACATACCCGCCGGCACTGGGACCGCCCCCGGTGTCGGAGAAGATGCGGCCCTGCCAGATCCTCCACCGGAAGGAATGTCCGCGTCATTCGCCTGGCGGAACTGCGTCAGCGCCGAAGTCGCCGCCGCTTCAGACGTCTGCCCCTTCAGCGGAGTCACGCCTGGAATGGGACGATTCTGCGCTCCCGTCGGCGGGGCCTGAATGCCGCCTGCCGGAGGGACAGCCACCGGCGGAGCAGCCTGCACAGGCTTGGTTTCAGTGCCCGAGATGTGGCGCAGCTCAATCGACTGACCGGCCCCGGTATCGATGCGGCGCAGATTCAACGGCGAAAGTTCCTGTGCCCGCACGATATGCGGAGTCAGCACGAAGACAATTTCGTCATCGATAACCTCATGCTGCTTGGACCCGAAGACGTAGTTCAGCAGTGGAAGCTCACCCAGACCGGGAATCGCGGTGATGCTGACAAGATCCTGCTTCTGCAGAATTCCGCCGAGGATGCTCGACTCGCCTTCGCGCAGCCGAATCACCTGCTCGGAAGTCTTCTGCGCGATGATCGGCTCAGTTACGCCGCTGATCGTCACGTTGCTCGCCTCGGAACTGTCCTCGATCTTCAGTTTCAGAGTGACATCGTGGTCATAATGGACGGTTGGCGTAATCTCGATGTTCACGCCGACGTCGATGTACTGGAACTGGGTATTGACCAGGGAGCTGGTGATAGCCGTCGCAGCTCCGGTCTGGTACGAACCAGTGGCGATCGGGATGCGCTCACCGATCTTCATGCTGGACTTCTGCGAATCCGTCGAACGGATGCGCGGGTTCTGCAGAATCTTGCTCTCCGAATCGGTCATGAGCAGGTTGGCCGTCGCCGAGCTGACCGTCACCTGAAAACTGTTGGCATTGAGATTGGCAAGATTGTTCAGCGTCAAGGTTGGAGTGGTTGTGGTGCCGGTAGTCGTCGATGTCGATGTCGTCGAAGTCGATGTCGTAGGCGGCTGCAACGCGAAGCCTATGCTGCCGGGCCAGCTCAGGCCGATGTTGCGCAGCTTGTCCTTATCCACTTCCAGAATCGCCACATCCACCACCACCTCTGGCCGCGCCTTGTCCAGATCGTTGATGATTTTCTGGGCCAGCGTCAACTCGTCGGGACTGGCGCGCATCACGATAGCGTTCTGGCTCGGTACGCCATACACCTTGGCGGTGGTGCCCAAAACGTTGCGCAATGCCGTCTGCACGTCATTCAGGTCATTCTGCTGCCAGGCATTCGAAAGATAGAAGGTCTGCACCGCCTCCTCATCCAGTTCCGTGCGCTTGGCGCGGGTGTTCGCAGCCACAAAAATTGTGTTTTCAGTAACCGGCCGCCAGAAGGTATTGGAAACCGTGCCCACGACGCGCAGAGCATCCAGCAGCGACATGTTGGTCACGTCGATCGTAATCTGCTTGCCGTTGTAGTCCGGGTCAAACAGCACATTGATGCCCGCGGCCTTGCCAATCGCCTGGTAGACATTCTTCGAATCGGACGAATAGTGCAGCGTCAGCGGCTCATTCGAAATCGGCTTCAACTCCGCCGGAGAGCCCGCATCCTCAATCGCCTCTTCTGCCGGCTCGCTGATGCTGGTTTCGTTGGGTGTCGGTCCCGGTGTTTGAATGGCGCGAATGTGAGTAATCTGCTGGATCGCCGCTTCGTTTCCCGGATCGATCTCCGTGGAGCGCAGAAACTGGGAGAGCGCGCCATTCTGGTCGCCCTTATCGAGCAGCTTCCGTCCCTGGGTAACATGCAGCGACGAGGCGGTCTGGCGCAGGCGGTAGTACGCAGCGCGCATGCGCAGGTCATTGGGCGCCTTGGCGTATGCCTTCTTGAAATACTCGTAGGCCGCGTCATAGTCCTCCCGGTTTTCCGCCGTCTGGCCGCGGGCATAGAGCTTCTTGGCGGAGTCTTCCGCGCCGTTGGCGACCGTGACTGTGCCCAGAATGACTGCAACATTCAGGACAATAGCAATAGCTTTCCTGCAGACTTTGGGCGGAATAGCGAGGCGATTCATCAAACTCCCATACTTCTTTCCAGAACGTGATTTCCTGCCGGAAAATTGGCCGATAGCCCGGAATAAGCCCTTCGGCATGAATTTCCATGCCCAGGTCCTGCTGTCCTCGCCCAAAGCTGAACCCGGATTCGATTCAGGTTGCGGAACGCGCTGCTCCAGCGATGCCCCATTCTAGCAAAGCCCCATTCCGTGCAATGGTTCAATCGAACCGGTGCTAACATTCGAACCGGTGCTAGCATTAGAGTTCGAGGAAGTTTCGTCATGCCGCGCCAGTCGAGTCATACAATCGTCCCCACCACCAAGCCGACGGCTAAGGCCTCCAAGCCTCGCGATCCTGTCGCCAGCGGTCAGCGGGACGCCGCACACAACCGCAGCGCCAGCTATAACTACTTCCTGGTCGAAAAGATCGAGGCCGGTGTCGCCCTGCGCGGCACAGAAGTCAAGTCCATCCGCGAAGGCCAGGCCAACCTCAAAGACGCCTACGGTCTTATCAAGGATGACGAAGCTTTTCTGCTCAACGTACATATCGGCCCATACTCCCACGGCAATATTCAGAATCACGACGCACTGCGGACCCGCAAGTTATTGCTGCACAAGGAAGAGGTCCGCAAGCTACAGATCAAGACGCAGATTAAAGGACATACGCTCATCCCCGTTCGGCTATATTTTCGCAACGGCCGAGTCAAATGCGAACTGGCCGTAGCCAAAGGCAAACAGGAGTGGGACAAGCGCGAAACCGAAAAACGCCGTGAGGCCGACCGCGAATCCCGCGCCGCCATCAACGAGAGCAAGCACAAGATGGGGCGTTAAACGCTCAGCGGATCACCTGTATCTCGATTCCCAGAGAAAGACTGCTCCAGGCTCGATCTGTCGTGAATACGGTAGCGCCCCTTTCAATACCCAGAGCGAGACACGCTCGATCACCAAGCGACAGTCCAAGCGGTCGCGTTTGAAAGACCATCTCGCTCGCCAGCCGCACATGCTGCTCAACGAGCGGACATACTTCACAACGAATTTGTTCGATCTTCTTCCGGGCCGCATCTCGCGGCATTCCGTTGAGCAACAACTTCGTGTGAACTTCGATAAGGTTCACGCTACTCAGCAGGGCGCCGCGCATTCGAGATATCACAAGATCGCTTCCCGGCTCTCCATAGAGCACGGCCAACACCACGGACGAGTCGAAGACGGCAACGCTATCCAAGCCCCTCCTCCCGTTCGCGACGCGCTTCTTCGCGCCGTTCCGCTACAAATTCCTCTGACACAAGCACACCAGGCTTCTTATACTGCTGCATCTCCTCCTGGATCTTTCGAATGATTGCCTGGTAGGATTCCACCCGCAGCACCCCATCTTCCAGCGTCAAAACCAGATCATCTCCCGTCTTGACGCCCATTTGTTCTCGAATCGCGGCAGGAATCAGGATTCGACCGTTCTCATTGACTTTGGCATCAGCAGAAAGCACTTCCAAGTCAGAGTTATCCATACTGTCACCTAAACTAAATTATGACATTTTGTCTGTATTCTGTCATTTCTTGAGGTCCATTGCCTCAGGATCCGCCGCACTTTCGCCTTCCACGTTCAACAGAACACAGTTCGCAGTGAAATAATAACGATCATGAAGACACAACTGGTTTTTGCAAATCTTGCTGGAATTGAAACAGAACTGCTAGCCGTAATCGCCGGCGACGCCCAGATGGCCAAGGGCAAGGATGCCAAACCTCAGCCTGTCCTGCTCACCAGCGATGCCACCGTCCAGGCCGCTGCCGCAGCCGTTCTCGCGTCGGGCGAATTCAAAGCCGCAGCCAACGAGACGCTGCTCCTGCACGCGCCCGCCGGCCTGGCCGCCAAGCGCCTACTGCTCGTCGGCGTCGGCAAGACCGCCAAAGCAACTGCTCATTCCATCCGCAGCGCCGCCGGAACCGCCATCCGCTTCGCCAAGCCCCGTGGCATCCGCAACGTAGCCTTCGCCCTCCCTGTAGCAGCTGAACTCCCTGTCGGCCCCAGCTCCCGCGCTACCGTCGAAGGCGCACTGCTCGCCGATTACGACCCCGACACCTACCGCTCCGACCGCAAAGACCAGTCCATCCACGACTTCACCGTCGTGGGCGTCGCCGGCCAAACCGCCGCAGCCGTCGAACTCGCCTACGCCGAAGGCATCATCGTCGCCGAAAGCCAGAACTTCGCCCGCGAACTGGTCAACGAGCCCGGCAACAAACTCACCCCCACCATCCTCGGCCAGCGCGCCACCGTCATGGCAGACGCCAACGGCCTCAAGTCCGAGGTCTACTCCACCGAAAAGCTCCATGAACTCAAAATGGGCGCATTCTGGAGCGTCTCCCAGGGCTCCGAAGAGCCGCCCGCACTGATCGTCCTCACCTACGAGCCCGAAGGCTACGATCCGGACACCTACACCGGCCCCGTCCTCGGTCTTGTCGGCAAAGGCATCACCTTCGATACTGGAGGAATCTCCATCAAGCCCGCCGACAAGATGGAGCTGATGAAGTACGATATGGCCGGCTCCGCAGCCATGATCGGCGCCATGGCCGCCATCGGACGCATCAAGCCCAACGTCAAGGTCATCAGCGTAGTCTGCTCGGCAGAAAACATGCCCGACGGCAAGGCCCAGAAACCCGGCGACGTCCAGACCGCCATGCCCTTCAAAGACGGCGAACCCGGCAAAACCATCGAGATCATCAATACTGACGCCGAGGGCCGCCTCGTCCTGGCCGACGGCCTCACCTACGCGCGCCAGCTAGGCTGCACCCACCTGATCGACGCCGCCACGCTCACCGGAGCCTGCGTCGTGGCCCTCGGCCCCGTCTACTCGGGCGGATTTTCAAACGACGACGAAACCTTCAACAAGTTCATGTCGGCCCTGGAAATCTCCGGCGAAAAAGTCTGGCGTCTCCCCGTCGGCGACGAATATTACGAGCAGATTCGCAGCGACATCGCCGACATTAAGAACACCGGCGGCCGCTGGGGCGGAGCCAGCACGGCTGCCCAATTCCTGCAAGTCTTCGCCGACGAAACCCCATGGATTCACCTCGACATCGCAGGCATGGCCTGGTACGAAGATACCAAGCCCTACATCGCCAAAGGCCCCAGCGGCTTCGGCGTCCGCAGCATCCTGGAATGGGTCCGCAGCTACGAAAGCTAGCACAATCCCCTCGCACAAAAAAAACGTGAACATCCAGCCAGGATGTTCACGCTTTTTACTTCGTTACCATACGAAACAGGCGGGCCTTACTGCGGCACCACTTGCAGATTGTTCGTCACAGAAAAGATCCCAGGGACGGTATTCGCGCGAATGCCCGCCGTGTCCTTATCCGTCTGGTTATCCACCACGCCTTCGAGCGTCACTTTACCCATATTCACGATGATGCGGATCGGCTTCTGCACGCCCATCGCATACTTCTCCAACGATGGAAATCCATAGATCGCGCGGTATAAGGCCACACGGCTCTGGTTGTCCATCGGAGCAGGTGGCAGCACATTGATCTTATTCACCACCTGACCCACGCCCTCAATATGCTTCACAACATTTTCAGCGTCCGATTTAAGCACGGGCTGAGTCACATCCCCAATCAGCGTGACCGTGCCACCATCCACCTGGAACGCGATGTTATCGAACACGCTGAAATAGGGCAGCATCAACAACTCATGACGCACCTCTTTTTGGATGTACGCCTGGCCTGGAGTTGGCGTCGGTGCAGACTGCGTAAGTCCGCTCTGAGCGCCCTGATTCTGAGCAGCCTGACTCTGAGCACTTTGCCCTATGACCGGCAAAGCAGCCGCAAAAGACAAAGCAACGAAAAACTTCCACTTCCCTTTCATAACCGCTCCTTGCGCGAGAATCGTTCCTCGATCCTCTCTGTGGGGATTGGATGCAAGCCCGTCCATCGAGAATGTCTGTCGACGCAAGGAAAAGGGCGGGAAAACGCCAGTGTCCCGAATGATACAGTTCTGATATATTCCGCAGCCACCAACATCCAGAGCGGAACTTCTAGCCGTCCTCAAACTCTAATGCGCTTCCACTAAAGCGAACCAGCTCTTAGGGCAACAAACTGTGAACGAAGCTCTTCGATAACAGGGTGGCTGTTGAGCCGTTCGCCTACTTCTCTTGTCGTGAGCGGACCAACAGCCAGCGAGCTAAGCTGCCGAAACAACTCTGCCCCATGTAGTGCGGCTCGCTCGGGTAAGTCATTTATTAAGTTCTCGATGTAGGGTAGATCCTCGCGCAGAACGATTTCTTGCAGATTTGGCTCAACAAAGAAACACAAATTACTGTCCTGAGTGCTAATTACCAGCAATATGACGGTCCCTGTAACTGCTGGGTCGTTGCTCTCAGACTGCGCCCTGTACTCCAGAGTACAGAATTTTAGATTTGAGCTTTCGTCCACCTTCTGGTTGGTCGTCTTCAATCCTGCTTCTCCGTGTAGCGCTATTCGCGATTACTTCGAGCACATTCTGTACCGATATCGGATTCCCCAACCTCTGCAAACTCTCATTTAGGCTACTCAGTGCCGATGGCGACCTCAAGGTATCCGGCAGGGACTGGGCGGAATTCCACAGTTTGTCAGCATTGAGGTTCCGCAGAACCGTGCCAATTCTTCGAAACTGCTCCGAATCCAATTCAGGATAAATGCGCGGATCGGCAAAACGGGATGCCTGATAGTTACTAACGTCATCTCCACGAGGGCCCCCAAAAAGATGCCCGTGATCTACAAAGAACGCTTCCAATCCACCTTTCTGGTCCTCCAAGAATACAGCTTGTCTGTTGTCAGTGTGGTCGGCGCAAATATCGATCAGCCATGCCAGCCAAAAACTCTGCCGGTTGCAAACGCGCTTGTGGCTGTTTCCGGGCAGAATCTCAAACAGCCGTTTGACGTCCATACCTAGGAAACGCGAGCCGAAGCAAAAGCCGGGTTGAGGACGCAAGGGTCCATCCTTTGCCTGAATCCAACAGCCTGGATTTCGATCGATAAAGGCGTCCGTAACAATCAACCATTTCCACGGCGGGACTGACAGACCACATGCGCGATAAAGATCGCTTCCGATCCTCTCGTTGAAGATCACGTTAGGACCCTGAAGATTGTTGGCAAACTTGAGGACGTAACGGAAGCCATCGCTTGCTCGCACCAGAATTGGGTGAGAACCGCCGCGCAGCCGACAAATATGCTGCGTCACCAAAGCAGAGTTTTTTCCCAAGGCAGACATGCCATCTCCCAAAAACTAGCTATTCGCGAAACCTCTTCGTGTTTTCGCAATCTGTGGGATATGGCAATCAGTGCAGCAACCAAGATAAGTTAAGGCCAACGAGACCGAACCTCATGCGACTTTCCGAACGAAGGTATCAACGGCAGACACTGCCCGATGAGGCAAAACATCTCTGCACTGTTTTCAGGCGGATAAGTAACATTACCGTAGTGACACTTGGTCCTCAGTGTCAAGAGAGGGCCAAGTGAAATCTTGCTCAATCGGTTCCGAGAACAGGATCTCTGTAACGAAGCTTCTGCTGAAAACGGCCTAAATGTAGGAAACATAACACTTTATGTTCGGTTACCAAAGTGCATCTAGAGAAGTGTGCCTCACGAAAAAGTCTATCCGGGCGAAAAGGGGTCCCGATTTGATGTCGCAAAGGTCTTGGGTTTTCGACCGGGAGGGCGAATGCGCGAAGACCACGGATGGTCGTGAGGACAGCGCCGCATGTGATACGAGAAATCGGCAGATACAATTCTCCCGGCGTGTGGCCCAGGTCTGAATTGAGCCAGCCAGGGTGCCCAGCATCTTGCCTTAGAGATGTGGGACCAAATTCATGCGCAGCACGAACTCGCCTCACGAATCTCGGACCTGCATGGAATTATCCCGAAAGGAGCATAATCAAATTGGGCAGCAATTACCGTTGCCTTTTCGGCTGTCATTTCTGGCGGAAGTTTGCTGCCGATACGCACCAAAAGCGCGCTTAAGTGGCCCTTAACGGCACTTAAGCTCACCAGAACCAAAGCTTTTTCAATGGTTTACGCCGAAAAGCATGTACCCCCCTTTTTCGTTCGCCCGTTGTTCGCCAGCGCGCCAAATTACGGAGATTCAGCTCTAAGAATGCGCCGTCACGGTACATCACAATCGACCTACTTGCTCAAGCCAACGCCCTTGTAAACCACCCCAGCCTTCATCACAAACTTCACATCCTGCAACAGCTTCACATCTGCCAGCGGATTGCCGTCGACAGCGATAATATCTGCCCACTTGCCTGCGTCGAGTGACCCTGTTCGGTCCGTCCAGCCCATCAGATCGGCAGCATTCACAGTCGCCGTCTGAATCGCCGTCAGCGGAGCCATATGCAGTTGGTTCACATACACATCCAACTCATGCGCATTCAACCCATGCGGATAGACAGCGGCATCCGTGCCCATCGCAATCTTCACGCCCGACTCCATCGCATGTTGGATATTCTTCTTGGCCACGGCGCTAACATCCTTCATCTTCTGCTGGTAAAAGGGTGGCAGCTTGCCGAACTCCAGTTGCCAGTCTTCTAGATACAAGGTCGGCACCAGATAAGTCCCGTTCTTCTTCATCTCAACAATCGCAGCATCGTTGATGTAACTGCCATGCTCGATGGAATCAATGCCTGCCTCGCTCGCCCACAGAATTCCCTGTGCGCCGTGCGCATGAGCCGCTACCTTGCGGCCAAGCCGATGCGCGTCGGCCACGATGGCCTTCATCTCTTCAAGCGTGTACTGCGAGGCCTGGGGATCGTCGCCCTTCGAAAGCACGCCGCCGGTGGCGCAGATCTTGATCAAATCGGCGCCATACTTGATGGTCTGCCGAACCTTCTGCTGAACGGCTGAAATGCCATCGGCCACGCCCTCGCCGGTCACGTGATAAGCGATGGGCAACAGATTTTCGTCGCAGTGACCGCCTGTGATACCCAGCGGCGGCCCTGAAACCTGCATGTGCGGCCCTGCCACCTGCCCGGCATTGATGGCGTCGCGCAGGTCCACATCGGTGTATCCGTTGGCGCCCACATTGCGAATGGTGGTGAAACCAGCCAGCAGCGTAGTGCGCGCGTTCACCACGCCATTGATAGCTTCCTTGGCATCAGTATTCGTAAGTTCCTTGTATGGGTCGAACTCCGGATTACTCGTAATATGCGTGTGCACATCGATCAAGCCCGGCAGCACAGTTTCGCCGCCCAGATCAATCACCGTGTCACCCGGCTGCGCAGCAACAGAGGCCGTCGGTGCGATGGACTGGATCGTCACACCGACCACCACAATCGTCTGCGCATCCAGCAGCTTGCCGGTATTCACATCGAGCAAGTGGCCGGCGCGCACCAGCGTGCGTCCCACAGGTTTCGAAAACTGAGCAACGGCAACCGCGCCAAACAAAACGACAAGCACAACCGGCAGAAGACCCATGGAACGAACGCGCATGCAGAACCTCTTTCAATTTGAATCTCAAGGAATGCGGCAAGTGTAACAAGCCGGCCCGATTACGCCACGTGGCCGCCGAAATTCGTCCTCGCCTGCCCGCCGGTTGTAGCATCCAGAGTGTGCCCGTTCTCGAAACCCCAGTGACATACATCCGCGGAGTCGGCCCGCGCGTGGCCGCGATTCTTGCGCCCAAGGGCATTCTGCTCGCCGAAGACCTGCTGTACCATCTTCCCTTCCGTTACGAAGACCGCCAGAATCCACGCAGTCTCGACGAACTGAAGCCCGGTGAAATGGCCTCCGTCATTGCTGAAGTCCGCGGCACTGCGTTGCTCACGACCAAACGCGCGCCCATCTTTGAAATGACCGTAGGCCAGGGCAATCTTGCCATGAAGTGCGTCTGGTTCAACGGCGGCTACCTCGAAGGCCGCTTCCGCGCCGGACAAACCATCGCCCTGTTCGGCAAAGTCGAGGCCTCTCGCAGTACGCGCAACATGAAGATGATCCAGCCGCAGTTCGAACTGCTGCCCGGCATCGGAGACGACGAAGAGACTCGCCTGCTCGAAGTGGGCCGCATCACGCCCGTCTACGAGTCCCTCGGCGGAACGCACCTGGCCTCGCGCTGGCAACGCAAAGTGCTCTTTCACCTGCTGGAGGGCATTCGTGGCTCGGTTCCCGAATGCCTGCCTCAATCCATGCTTGAGCGCCTCCGCCTGCCAGACCGCGAGACAGCCCTGAATCAAGCTCACTTCCCTCCTGAAGGCACCAAGCAGATCGCGCTGATGGAGGCACGCACACCAGCCCTGCGCCGGCTTATCTTTGAGGAGCTTTTCTTCCTCGAACTGGGCCTCGAACTCAAGCACCGCAGAGGCCACAAGCAGGTCGGCATCGGTTTCGCCACGGATGATAAAGTTCGCGCGGCCATCCGTGAGATCCTGCCTTTTCACCCCACTGCGGCGCAGAAGCGGGCTCTGGGCGAGATCGTCGCCGACATGCGCAAGCCGCACCCTATGCGCCGTCTGCTGCAAGGCGATGTGGGTTCAGGTAAGACCATCGTCGCGCTCCAGGCAATGCTGGTCGCAATTGAGAATGGCTATCAGGCTGCAATGATGGCTCCCACAGAAATCCTCGCCACGCAGCACTACTTGGCCGCCAGGAAGCTGCTCGGCCGATCCTCAAAGGAATACAAGATCGTGTTGCTGACCGGCTCGCTCGATCAGGACCGCAAGCGCCTGGCGCGCGGCCAGATCTTCCGCGGCGAAGCGCAACTGGTCATCGGCACCCATGCTCTCATCGAAGAAAGAGTGGAGTTCGCAAAGCTTGGCCTCGTCGTGGTGGACGAGCAGCATCGCTTCGGTGTCCTGCAACGATTCAGGCTCATGAAGAAGCCCGGCGAAGCAGAGCCCGACGTGCTGGTGATGACCGCGACGCCCATCCCGCGCACGCTGGCGTTGACCCTCTACGGCGATCTCGATTCGAGCGTGCTCGACGAACTGCCGCCTGGACGGACGCCCATCGTCACCCGCTGTGTGCCTGGCGAGCGCCAGGAAGAAGTCTGGGAGTTTGTGCGCAAGCAAGTCGCACAGCAGCGCCAGGCCTACATCGTCTACCCCATCATCGAAGGCGCGAAGGACGATCAGCCGGAGCTGGATTTTGCTTCCGCGGAAGCCGAAGCCTCAGTTGAAACCGCGCCCATCGCGGAAAAAAAGGCGCGTAAAAGCACTGCCAGGGGCAAGAAACCTCAGCTGTTTTCCGCGCCAGTCGCGCCCGCTTCAACCAAACTCGATCTTCGCTCCGCAACGGAAATGTATGACCAGCTCCGCGCTGGAGCCCTGCGCGACCTGCGCGTAGGCCTGCTGCATGGCCGCCTCGACGCCGACGAAAAGGACGTGATCATGCGCCGCTTCCAGCGCGGCGAGATCGATGTTCTTGTCTCAACCACGGTGATCGAAGTCGGTGTCGATGTGCCCAATGCCACCGTAATGGTCGTGGACCACGCTGAGCGCTTTGGCCTCGCGCAACTGCATCAGCTGCGCGGGCGCGTCGGACGGGGCGCCGCCAAAAGCTACTGCATCTTGATGACTGGCGAACGCGTCTCTCCGCAGGCAGAGGAGCGCCTCGCCGCCATGGTTCGCACCCAGAATGGATTTGAACTGGCCGAGCTGGACTTGGCCATGCGCGGGCCTGGCGAGTTTTTTGGTACCCGTCAGGCAGGACTGCCCGGTTTTCGCGTTGCCAACCTGGTGCGTGATCGCGATTTACTGGAATTGGCCAAACAGGAGGCTGCGCGTTTCGCCGCCGTTCCTGAAGAGGCCGTTACCGATGCTGAGCGACAGCGCGTATGGGACCACCTTCGTCAGGCGTGGCAGCGCCGCTACGGCCTCATGGAAGCCGGGTAAACCAACACGAGCCCTAAGCTTTTGTCGAGGACGCGCTCCGGCTGCCGGCCGTTGCCTGAGCTGAAAAGCTGTGAATCTCCAGATCTACGCTGACGATCTCTCCGCCGCACTCCTCAGGATGGGCGCGGGTACACTGGCACAGCTCGGTAAAGCGCATGTGAGCCAGCTGGCTCAGTTCCAATCCTGTTGCCACAAGGACCGTGTAGATTTCCAGGCATTGCATCCGCTCAAATTCAAACAGCATGTTGATCGTGCCGGAATCGTTGGCACCGCGGCTTAGCACCCAGCCGCCACTGCCCAGAATGGAGCCTGTCAACAGCTGTATGAGCCTCGTAGGCTCTTCCATCGAGGTCGCCTTCATACGCAGCGCCCAAGAGGAATCAAGACCAGGTAACGTCGGAGGTAGTGTCACGGAGTTCATGTCCACTCTTCATCGGAGATACAGCCGGGTACATGACCGCTGTACAGGAGTGCGACGAAACTGCCCCGCGTCGAGACAGTTTGTTGATTTTTCAGCTCCGCGTGCATCCGATTTTGGGTGGCTGAATTCTCAACCCTGGCAATTGGATGAGCGGAAATGTGGGCCTCGACTGCCGAAAAAACGAACAAAAGGGCGGAAAACCCGGGGGGGTGATGCTTTCTTGACCTATCTCAAACTTAACAAATGACTTAAGGGCTATTTTCGGTGTCGCTATGGCGCGATTAGCCGGGGATTTGCGCCACTTCTTGCTGCGAACTTACGCCAATCTGTGGTGAGACAGAGGAGTCTCGGAGATGCTGCCGTGCCTGGGGGCTACCAGCGCCTATTCCATTATGCAACAAATGGAGTTAATTCCATGCAACTGACGAACGCTGGGAACGAATGCTCTGAATTCTCCTTAGCCATGCAGCCTCTCAGGACGGGCACTTAGGGAAGCGCTGATTAAGCCAATATACGGTCCCTCAGGGGCTAAAGCCCAATTGATCTTGCTGGGTTTTATGTACGGGCTGAAGCCCGTACCCTCCAACATGCGAAGGATCTCTTCGCAAAACAAGGGGTTTTTCATCAGTCTGTGTACGGCCTGAAGGCCGTACACTTCAAACTCCAGACTTGATCAGAGATTCCTTAGAAGCAGGAACGTGTTAGCCTTCATGCGAGACGCTCGTACCCATCAAAATCAAGGCTTGTTCAGAGGTTCCTTAGAGCCGGGAATGTGTTAGCCTCCATGCAAGATGCTCGTTGGAACGGGAATTGACCTTACTGACATCCCTCGTATCCGGAAATCGATCGCCCGCTTTGGCAGCCGTTTTCTGGACCGCATCTATACGCCCCGCGAACAGGCCTACTGTCTGCGCAAGCGCAATGCCGCTGAGAGCTTTGCTGCGCGCTTTGCCGCCAAGGAAGCAGCCGCCAAGGCTCTGGGCACAGGCATCAGCTATGGCGTGAATTGGCTGGAGATCGAAGTCACCCGCGAACCCAGCGGCCGTCCTGGGCTCAAGTTCCACGGCCGCGCGGCGCAGATCGCGGCCGCGCTGGGCGTGACCAACGCCGCGCTTTCGCTTACCCATACCGGCTCGCTCGCCATGGCCAGTGTTGCGCTTGAAGGCCTTCCGGTCGAGCCTCAAACCGCGTGATGCGGCCGCTAAGTCCGTCAACGGGTAAGGCCGTGCGGTGGACAGCGTCCGAACTCGCGCCCGTCCAAGCGAGGCGCCATCTCTCAAAATGCCGCATCAAAACGGCAGCCATGGGATTACGTTCTGGTATTCTCACACCATCCGGGGGACTCAAGCGTGCCAAGCCAAAAAGAACTCCGTTGGTCGCAGCTCAAGGTCGGTATCCTGACCCTTTGCGCCCTTGCCGCACTCACCGTCATTATCTTCCTGCTGGCCGGTTCCACAGGCGGCCTGTTCACGCCTAAGCTGCACCTGCGCGCGTACTTTGAAAATGCCAATGGTCTCAAGGTCGGGGCTCCGGTCACACTGGACGGCGTCACCATCGGCAATGTCACCCACGTGCGCATCGTGCCTAATCATGAGCCCGCTGCGGTCGAGGTCATCTCCCGCGTGGGCATGGATCACCGCTCGTCGCTGCATACCGATTCGATGGTAACCATCAACCAGGCTGGAGTCCTGGGCGACGCCTTCATCGATATATCCTCGGTCCACGCCACCGGACCTGAGCCGGCTGATTTTGCCACGCTCAAGGTAGCGACGACCCCCGGCATCCAGGACGTGATCCGCACCAGCCAGGAGTCGATCCAATCCATCAATGTTGTCGTCCATAAGGTGAGCACTCTGCTCGACACCCTCAACTCGGGCAAAGGGACAGCCGGAGTCCTGCTGAACGATCCCGATGTCGCCAAGAAGATTGTCAGAACCATCGACGCGTTGCAGACGCTAGCCCAAAATATCTCGTCCGGTAAAGGCACCATCGGCAAGCTGATTAACGATGACGACTTGTACAACCGCGCTAACTCCACAATCGACAAGCTGAACGACATCGCGACCGGCCTGGACAATGGCCAGGGCACAGCCGGCAAGCTGCTCAAGGACGAGACGCTCTACAAGAACCTTAATACAGCCATCGCCAACACCAACGAGTTGCTGTCCGGGATCAACACCGGCAAGGGGTCGCTGGGAAAATTGGCTAAGGACCCAGCCTTTGCCAACAAGGTTGAGGAATCAATAACTCGCCTCAATGGCATCCTCGAGGGCTTGCAGGAAGGCAAAGGATCGCTGGGCCAGATGGTCGTCAATAAATCTCTCTACAACAACCTCGACAAGACGCTGAACGATGCCGGCCAGCTGCTGACGGCGATCCGCAAGGACCCGAAGACGTATCTTACGATTCACGTAAAGGTCTTCTAGTCTCCTGAGTCAGCTGTAAAAAAGCAGATCCTTCGCTCTGCTCAGGATGACAATTAAGCGAGAAATCAATGACTCAGGAGACTAGCGTCGGTAAGCTCGGGTCTTGGACCGCGATGATGGATTCCGATCACGTATTCCGAGCGTGGATGCGCGTGTTAAGTTGTCTATTAAGCTCCCAGCCCCTACTGGCTGCCTATTTCCACCACAGCCGTCCCTGCCCGATTCGGCCTGTCTCATTTCTGAGGAATCCATATGAAATTTCGCCGCTTCGCCTCTGCCCGTCATGCTTCCATGATGCTTGCCGCCTCGGCTCTTTTCACAGCTTCATTTACGCCTGGCTCTGCTCAGTCGCTTTCCCAGTCCAGCGCCGCCGCCGATGCTGACTCAGCAACTCCGGCCCCGCCCATTGCCGTTCACAGCCTCGATCTCAGCGCGATCGACAAGACCGCAGACCCTTGCACAGACTTCTACCAGTACGCCTGCGGCAACTGGGTCAAGAACAACCCGATCCCCGGCGACCAGACGCGCTGGGCGCGTTCCTTTTCGCTGCTCGGGGAGCGCAATCGATACCTGCTCTGGCAAGAGCTCGACTCCGCGGCCAAAGATCCCAAAACGCCGCTCGAAAAGAAGTTCGGCGACTACTATGCCGCGTGCATGAACACCGGCCTGGTCGAAACCAAAGGCCTCTCCTCGCTGGATCCGGCCTTTGTAAAGATCGCAGCATTGGCTGATCCCAAAAAGCTGGCCGCCCTTATGGGCAGTCTGATGGCCATCGGGAGTCCTGCGCCGCTGTTTCAATTCGGCGTTGGGCAGGACGATAAAGACTCCAGCAAGCAGATCGCGCAGACCTCCCAAGGTGGTCTCTCCCTGCCGGATCGCGACTACTACCTGAAGGAAGACGACCACTTTAAGACCATCCGCGAGCAATACCTGGCTCACGTGACAAAGATGTTCACCCTGGCCGGCGACTCGCCTGAAAAGGCCGCCGCCGAAGCCGCCTCTGTTCTGCGCATTGAAACTGCGCTGGCCAAGGGCTCCATGAGCCGGGTCGACCTGCGGGTTGCGGAGAATCGCTACCACATCTACACGGTGCAGAAGCTCGAAGAGCTGTCTCCGGGTTTCGACTGGCCGGCTTACTGGTCCGCTATCCAAATCGGACACTTCGACACGCTGAATGTTGCTACGCCGGACTTCTTCAAGACGGTCAATCAGCTGATTGAAACCGAACCGGCCGATGCATGGAAGGCCTACTTCCGCTGGCATACGCTTCATGCGGCTGCCAGCAACCTGCCCAAAGCCTTCTATGACGAGAATTTCAGCTTCTTTGGTAAGACCCTCAACGGGCAGGAAGAACCGACGCCGCGCTGGAAGCAATGCACGGCCATGACCGACCAGGCTCTCGGCGAGGCTGTTGGCCAGGACTGGGTCAAGCAATATTTTCCTCCTCAGGCAAAAGCCAGCATGGACAAGCTAGTGCTGGCGCTCGAAAAGTCCCTCGGCGACGACATAAAGACTCTGCCGTGGATGAGCGATGAGACCAAGAAAGCGGCTGAAGAGAAGCTGAGCATGATTCGCAACAAGATCGGCTATCCAGACAAGTGGCGGGATTATTCAGCGCTGGTGGTCGAGCGCAACGACCTGCAAGGCAACCTAGAGCGCGAAGCGGTCTTCTCCCGCAACTATCGCCTCGCCAAACTTGGCAAGCCTGTGGATGAGAAAGAGTGGGGCATGACGCCGCCGACGGTGAACGCGTACTACAGCTCGTCGATGAACGACATCAATTTTCCGGCCGGCATTCTGCAACCGCCCTTCTTCGATTTCTCGATCGACCCGGCCGTGAACTTCGGCGGAATCGGCGTAGTGATCGGCCACGAGATGACGCACGGATTCGATGACCAAGGCAGCAAGTACGACGGCCACGGCAACATGCGCGAGTGGCAGACCGCCAACGACCGCAAAGCCTTCACTGAGCGAACCGACTGCGAAGTGAAGGAGTACGACGGCTTCGAGGCCAGCCCGGCGCATGACGGCATGGCAGCGCAAAACCTCAAAGGAAAGCTGACTCTGGGCGAGAACACGGCCGACAATGGCGGCCTGCGCATCGCCTACATGGCTCTACTGGATACCCTGGCGGCCGAACACAAAACCATCGCCGACAAGATTGACGGCTACACCGAGGCGCAGCGTTACTTTCTGAGCTTCGGACAGATCTGGTGCCAGAACCAGACTGACCAGTCAGCGCGGCAGTCTGCTCTAACCGATCCTCACTCGCCGGGGCGATGGCGCACCAACGGCTCGGTGCAGAACTTCGACGAGTTCGGCAAAGCTTTCGGTTGCAAGAAGGGCCAGCCCATGTATCCCGAGCAATCGTGCCGCGTCTGGTAAACCCACTCCACAAACCTGTGACCCAATCCTCAGCTCACTTGCATCGCGCTGAGGATTGGGTAGCTCCTGGCTCTCGGCTTCCAGCTCAGGCTTCAACCCCACCATTCCACAATTCTCCGATACCGGATTTTTCCGAAGCGCGTCAAAAGATCAGCAACCATACGGGGTAACCACTGCGCTTGGTTCCATCTAGCTTGGAAACTATGCACAATGGCCCCCCACCTTCTACAATGCAGCGAGGGACCCCATCCCACCCAGCTCTGCTGCGGAACATGAAACCTGACGGCTTCAGGCCCAAAAAGGCTTATGACCGGCCAAGGACGAAGGAAAAGCATGAAGTTCAGGAAATTCGGCAAGACAGTGTTGAGCGCTGCCCTCAGCACGGCAATGGTATTCAGCCTCAGCTCTTGCATTCGAAGCTTTACAGTTGGCTATCTGTATGTCACCGGCACGGTCACTTCAACGCCCGCCAGCAACGGCATTATCACCGGCTTCAAAATCAATAACGACACCGGCAACCTGAAGGCAATTGACGGCCTGCCTCTGGGCAGCGGAGGGGCCAACCCGGTGCGCATCGTCCTGCTCTCCGGCGGCAACTTCGTTTACGTCCTCAATCGCGGCCTTACCGCTGGTGGCAGCTCTACCTGCACCACCACAGACCCTTGCCTGAATTCCAATATCACCGAGTTCGCGGTGGGCGGCAATGGTATCCTCACGGCGCAGGAGACCTTCTTTACTCAGGGATTCAATCCCTTCCGCCTGGTCTCGGACTCCTCAGGCGCCTACCTGTTCGCCCTGGATCATGACGCCCCTGGCACCGCGAATGCGAGCGCGCCAAGCAGCCCGGCGAATCCAAACGCCTACTGCGGCACCGTGATCGTGGGAGCCACCTACTGCGGCGACGTCACGGTCTTTCAGATCAACGCCACCACCGGGCGTCTTACGCTGGTCACCAACGCGCAGCTCACCTCTCAGTCCAACGGCGCACAGGTTCCCTACTTCCCAGTGCAGGCTGAACCAATCGACGAAGCCTTTGTCGGCAGCTACCTGATGACCCTTGCCGGCGCGCCGAGCGCCAGTCCTAACGTGGTCGCTACCACCGCGCAGACAGTATTTCCCTATTCCTACAACTCAAGCACCGGTCAGTTAGGGATCGTCTCGAACACGCCCCAGACCATCAGCAGTTCACTCACCGTTGGATCTGTAACCTCGAACGTTCCCATGGGTCAGGGAACTGCCATCGACTACGCCGGCGGCAAGGTCTACATCCTGGACAATGAACCTACCGTTTCGGGTGGCACGCCCGGCCAGATTCTTCCCTTCACGGTAGGCACCAACGGCAGCCTCAACACGCTTACCGGCGGCGCAGTACCCGACGACCCAACCGAAACCGGTCCCGTTCAATTGATTGTCGAATCCAAAGGCAAATTTCTCTACGTTGCCAACGAGCTGGGAGCGGATATCAACGATGCAGCGGGCGTAGTGGGATACGTGATTGATCCCACCTCGAGCCAGCTTACCGAGAACCCTGGTTCGCCATACCCGACGGGCACCGGCGCTCAGCCGCAATGCATGCTCGAAGATCCCTCGGATCAGTACATTTTCACCGCCAACGCTGGCGATTCCACCGTCACCGGCAAATTGCTTGATCCCAACTCCGGCACTCTCACTCAGGTACACGGCTGGACCGGCCAGATAGCACTTACAGGGCCGGCCACTTGGTGCGTTGTCACCGGGCGCACAAACTAGCTCGACTGCTGGCGCCTAATCGCAGGGAAGGGTCCGCCGATGACGCGGGCCTTTCCGGACCTCTCTGAACTTCTCTGGACCTTTTTTGTTCAGACTGGGTCAGACTGTTCAACCTCAAACCCGGCGGCTCAGCTCGTAAGCCGAGTGAAACGTCAGAAATACCGCTAAAGTCTTTCGAAGGAAACGCATGAAGTTCGGCAAAGTCGGCCAGATTGCACTGGTCTCCGCCATCGCACTAGGATTGGCTACACTCTTCACCGCCTGCGGTACTCTCAACGTCGGCTTCATCTTCGTTGCCACGAACAAGCTCACCCCCGGCCAGATCGAAGTAGTGCAAGTCGATTCCGAATCCGGATCGCTGCGCGCAATCCCCACGTCGCCCTTCCCCTCCGGTGGCCGTGATCCCATCGCCGAAGCAGTTACACCAGATTTCCTCAATCTCTATGTCGCCAATGAAGACGACAACAATATAGTCCAATTCGGCATCGGCACCGACGGCAAGCTCTATCCCCAAAGCACCGTGAACACTCCCGGCTCATTCCCGATCGCAATGGCTGTGAATCCCTCCCAGACCTATCTGTATGGATTGGATACCTTGCAACCCATCGCTGGGTGCACGCTGGAAAATCTCTGCCCCGGAGACGTGTTCATCTGCCCCATCACTTCAACCGCAGCGCTGGGCACGCCGGTCAATGGAACCAACCAGTGCCTCACGTACTACCCGTTGCAGTTGAGCGCCTCCAATACCACCACGGTGCTCACGCCCACGGCGATCAACATCTCCGCAGACGGGAAATATGTGTATGTGAGCGCCTACAACGCCAACACTACTCCCGCTGCCGGCTACCTGTTTGCGTACTCCACCAATTCCGACGGCTCGCTCACTTCGCTTACGGGCAGCGCACCCTATGCACTGCAGTCGCAGCCTGCCGGCCAAAGCCAGGAAGTTCCCCTGCAGGAGCCAGTGGCGCTGACCAGCGACTCCGGCGTTCAGAATCTGTATGTCGTAGACAAGCTGACCAACCAGGTTGCCACCTATGCCCTGAACAGCGGGGCACTCAGCACTACTGGGACGGCGAATGCGACCGTAACCGCGGCCACTGGCAATCAGCCCGCCGCGCTGACACTGGCCAACAACGGCGCATTTCTCTACGTCGCCAACTCGGAGGATTCCAACGTCACGGCTTACACCGTAAGCTCGGGTAGTTTGGCCAATATCGGCACCTACGCCTCTGACGTCAATCCGATTGCGATCATGACCGATCCCAGACAAATCGGATACCTCTACACCGTCAACTTCCTGGGCAACTCCATCAGCGGCTTCCAGATCAATCCCGAGACAGGCACACTCATCAATGCGAAGAACTTTCCTTATGCCTCTTCGGTTCAGCCTACTGCAATCTCCGGAATTCCTCACGGCGGCGCGATCAAGTGAGATTGCATCCGGAAGATATTGGTCCAGTTGAGAAGACCGTCAAAGATAACTCCAGTAAGCAAGGCGCGTCCAATCAAAAGCCCAGCACATGACCTTACGTTGTACCGGAGAACCAACCATCGCCAGGGCAACTAGCCGAACGCCATCCTGACCTCTTACAATCGGGATGGACACACTTTAACTCAGTTTGCATTGGGCCCAGCGCTCGCAGCCCACGATGAAGGAAACACATGAAGTTCAGCAAAGTCGGCCAAGTATCCTTGGTCTCAGCCATTGCACTGATAGTGGCCAGCACCTTTACCGCGTGCAATCCTGTCACGATCGACTACATCTTCGTTGCCGGCAATAAGGCGAACCCCGGCCAGATCCAGACCTTCCTGGCGGATCGCGTCTCCGGCGCTCTTGAAATAGTCAATTCAACAGTCTCGTCAGGCGGAGTAACGCCGGTCTCAGAAGCCGTTTCCGCAAACTATACCCACCTGTACGTCGCCAACCAGGGCGATAGTACCCTGGTCGAGTTCAGCATCGCCGGCAATGGCGCGCTCGCGTCGGTCAATACAGTCACCCTGAGCTCGGAGGGCAACACCCCGGTTTCTATTGCTATGAATACGGCGGGAACCCTGCTCTATGTCGCGAGCCTCTATCAGCCCAACTGCACCACGGCCACCACCGGCGCCGACACCTGCAACGGTGGCGCTCTCTCGGTCTTCCCCGTCTCAAGCGATGGATCGCTCGGCACTCCGGTAGCCAATGGAGGCCTGAATTATTGGCCGCTGGGCATTAATCCCACCTCGGTCAACACACTTGCCAGCGGAGCGGCGGTTTATGTCTCAACCTACACCCCGAGCTCAGGTCTGGGCTACATATACGGCTTCTCAGCCAGCACCACCGGCGCTCTCACCGCCGCTACGGGTAGCCCATTCGAGGCAGGCGTCAAGCCAGTCTCCCTCGCCAGCACCCCGACCAGCGACTACGTCTACGCCGTGGATTTCTCGCAAAACGAACTGATCGCCTTCAGCGTGTACGACGGCGGAGTTCTCCACCCCCTGATCAACGGACCGTTCAAGACAGGCAACGAGCCTTCCGCGATTGCGATTGATCCGCGCGGTTTCTTCATTTACGTTTCCAACGAGCTTGATAACTCAGTCTCGGCCTACGCCATCAATCTCGCCAATGGAACACCCACCGCGGCGGTGAACACCACCGGAGCCGCAACCAATACGACCGGAACCTCGCCAGTAGCGATTCTCGTCGATCCTGCCTTCGGGCGCTATGTCTACACAGCCAACTTGCTGGATGACTCGATTTCTGGCTTCCAGTTGAATGCCAGTACCGGAACTCTTACCGTAGCCGAGAGCGTCCCTTACCCCTCTGTAGGCCAGCCAGCTGCAATAGTCGCGATTCCACACGGCAACCATGCAATCCAGGTCACGCAGCCGTAAGCGCAGGTCCAGACTCATTCGCGCATGACAAAAGGCAGTCCCAATACCGGGGCTGCCTTTTTGTTTTGTCCTATCAACTCGTCCGCAGCGATTGTGAAAGTCCTTTAATCGCCAGATTTGGAGGAGTCCTGCCAAACAGGGCTGGCCAGCTCGATGGTCATGATTGGACCTTCCGGATAGATCGGGCCTTTTTCTCGAATGAGGGTGGGAGCTTGGCCGCCAACAACCCAGGCATGAATATTCGGGGGTTGCTTACCAATCAAGGGCGCCACGACCCCCGCGACGCCTCCCAAGTCGATCTTGATCTCATAATGGATTGCCTGGTGAGAAGAACCGACCACCGAAAAAGGTTCCTCGCCGCGGGATGAGACGACAAGTTTCACTATTCGAGGCTTGGGCGTGGCCACCAGCATGGACACAGCTGTCTTCGGTGCATCAGGGGGGATGTTTTCTATGATGAGCGGAACTATCCCATTCGCCAGATCCGACGGAAGGTTAATATGGTCGGTATTAACCTCTTCCTTGCCGTCTTTTCCGAGTGAGCGAACTGTGACCTGCTTGCTACGGCAATCAATCGAGATATCCATCGGATGAGGGAACGAAGGACCCTTCTGGATGTGGTGATCGGTGATGAGCTGGAATTTGCGTCGTTGCGAGAAAACTGTCGTCTCATCGTCAATCGAGCCATCTTTGAAATGGAAGAGCGTCCGTGTAGTGACCTGATCACCATGGGAGACTTGAATTATGTCGCCTGAAGCGAGTACACGGCCTTCTTCCGAGCGCAGCTGAAGGAAACCGTGAATGGTCCCCTCCAAATGTCGAACAGGGACTGGGTCCGCCGGCGCATTCGGGCCCGATGCGCACAGCAGGATGGCGATCAACGACCAGCAGGGGATCCGTTGCGGCGGAATGCTTTTCATACCTCATTTCCTTACTTCAAATATGTTGGATGAATGGGCGCTGGGAAAAGGTTTGCCGAATTTACCTTGCCGTTGTGGGTGATATCTGGCTCAGGTCACGCACCCATCCACTGCCGCAGCACCTTCTGCGCCGGCTTCTCCACCAAATGCAGGGTAAGCAATCCGAGCCCAACCAGAATCACGTAGCTGATCCACGGATCGAAACGGGCAAGGCCCAGCGCCGGCAACACTCCACTGGCGTGAAGCAGATTCCATAAGTTGAAGTGCATCAGATAGAGGCAATAGCTTGACTCACCGACAAACACAAATGCCCGAAACCCGAAAAAGCGCGACAACAAATTGGTCCCTGCAAGTCCCAGAATCAGGCAGCCAAACAGCGGCATCAGCAACCCGTCGTGAATCAGCGCATACGGCACTCTGGGCCCTTGCACCAGAATCATGTAGATGCCCGCAAAGCCCAGCAGGCCCAACCCGACGCGCAGCCAGCCGGATCGCTCCACAATCTCGTCCAAGCCAGCCAATAGCACGCCAAACACAAAACTCGGCAGGTGCGGCAGAGGCGTAAACTTCAACGCCTGCAACCACGGCGCAGACGAGAAGCGATCTACCTGCGCAATGCCATCCGGATTGAAGATCACGTACAAGGTGCCGGGAATCATTCCCAGCAGCCAGAGTACGCCCAGCCTCCACAGATGGCCGGCGAGCCGCGGCGGCGGCTTCAGAGCCGCGATCCACGGAAAGATTGCATAGTAGGCTGCTTCGGCGGACATGGTCCACGCTGGAGTATTCCCGAACGTTGCGATCTCTGGAATCCAGCCCTGCAGCAGCAGCGGGGTCAGGAATGTCCCCAGCCAGAACATGTGCGTTGTATGTGCGGCGCGCTCACCCAGAAATGTCTGAAAACCGAGCACCAGGCTCAGCAAGTACACGGGATAGAGGCGCGTAATTCGCGCCTTCCAGAAGCGCACTTTACTCAGCCGATGGGGATCATCCTTGTTTAACCGCGCGCGCCCGGCGTAGTTGTAAGCCAGCACGAAACCGGAAAGCATGATGAAGAAGCTGACCGAGAGATAGCCCGCGTTGACCACCGGCGAAAGCGGCCCGAACCAGTCAGGATTGGAGAAATGGAAGAATACGATGTTCAGGGCCGCGAAACAGCGCAGACCTGTCAGTGCATCCAGCCGGGCTGGCTTTTGAGCTTCCACAGGGCAATTAGACGCTAGTTTCGGTGAGCAGGAGTCAGCAAGTGGTTAGGAAGTGACAAGAGAACCGACCTTTTCGCCGAGAGCTACCCGGCGGATATTTCCAGGCTGATTCATATTAAAGATGATCATCGGAAGGTTGTTGTCCTTGCAAAGGCTTACGGCAGTCAAATCCATCACTTTCAGGCCCTGCCGCAGGATCTCCATATAGGTAATCTCGTCATACTTCACTGCGTCTTTAAAGAGCACTGGGTCGGCTGAGTAGATGCCCTCAACTTTGGTTCCCTTCATGAGTACATCGGCCTTGATTTCCATCGCCCTGAGCGATGCAGCCGTATCGGTCGAAAAGAAAGGATTGCCGATGCCTGCGGCAAAGATGACCACTCGGCCCTTTTCCAGGTGACGTACGGCGCGGCGGCGAATATAAGGCTCAGCGATCTGGTCCATGGCAACGGCCGTCATCACCCGGCACTGTACATCGTGTTTTTCAATGGCGTCCTGAAGCGCAATGGCGTTGATGACCGTGGAAAGCATGCCCATATTGTCGGCAGAGACGCGGTCCATCTCCTTGGCCTGCTCGGCCACTCCGCGGAAGAAATTGCCGCCCCCCACAACGATCGCGACTTCCACGCCCAGGGCGCGAACTTCAACGACTTCGTTGGTAATTTCAATGACGCGCTCGGCATCCAGGCCAAAGCCTCTGTTGCCTGCCAGCGCTTCTCCAGAAAGTTTGAGAACGATCCTTTTATACATGCCTTTTCGAGTATCGCATATAGGCAGTCTGGTCGTGGCGTGGCTGCTGCGTCACGCCGGAAACCGGGCCCCGAGTGTTCAAGCCGAGACAGGATCTTTACAAATTCAGCGACAAAGAATGGCATTCATTTCTACTACTTCCAAGTGTGCGCCACCATGGGCAGTCCGGTCACTGGCCAATGGCCTACCTGGGCATTGACGTTGAGAGCGATCGGGACTGGTGAAGATGCGGATTGGACGCCGATGTTCCAACCGTCGACGAAGATGAGCGGGGACTCGCCTTTGAGGTCGGCTGCAGCGGCTTCGATGGTGATGGTGCGGCTCTCGCCTGGGACGAGCGAAACGTAGTTGTCGCTGTAATAGACTGGCAGGACGCGCTCGGGAGCCTGGTTGGATGGCTGGCCGTGACGCAATTGCAGATGGGCCATCAGTGCAATCCCCGGTCCGGAATTGTGCAGCGTCACGGAAATTCGCGCCTGGCCATCGGCATCGTCGCGCGTCGCGCTGGCCTGAAGCGTCACGGTCTTCATCGTGTCCATGGATTGAAGATTGTCCGGCTCACTGCCAAAACTATTCGCCGGGCCGCGCCAGTAGAAATTCTGCGAAATCAGCTTGCCGGTCGAGTCCTTCAACTCAAGCTTGAAGAAGTGAACGGGCGAGAGATCGCGCGGCCAGTGCCAATCGCCCTCAACGGGATCGATAGCTCCCAGATCGATGGCGCTGCTGGCTGGTCCCGTAACAGCGAAGTCTTTTTCATACTTCGCCTCGCCGGTCAGGTTGTAGACGGTCAAATGGGCCATTGCTCCCTGCAGAATGATGGGAAGATTATTGATGACCTGGAGGTCGCCGTTCAGCTCGTTCAATTGGATATGAACCAGTTCATTAGCCTTCTTGACCGCGAACAGGGAGGAATTGGGCTCCAGATCATGATGGTAGAGCTGCCAGACAAAGCTGGGCTGGGCGGGGCTGCTCATCCAGGTAATGACGGCTGTCGCTGGATTGAAAAGCTTGGCGTTGCGTCCCTCGTACATGGCCCGGTAGGCCTCGTAGTTGGCTAGCTGGCTTTTGCGGACGAAATCGGCGAGGTTGGCGACTTTGCCGTATCGATCAGCCAATGTTTTGGGGTACGTATCGCCGGCCGACGCTCCGCGGGCGAGATCGTGCTCGGCCCAATCGTCGTCGATCTGCTCCCAGTCTTTCTGAGGCATCATGCCCTGGATGGACTCGATGGTTGGTATAGACGAGCTGCCGATCTCCGTCTTGAAGGCCTCGGAGTAGATGTAATATTCGCGCGGCGTGCGCCAGCGGTAGGGACCGCCGGAGTTGACGCCTGCTCCCGAGGTGGAACTGGGCTGGTAACGGCGCGTCGGTTCGAGTTCGGCCATGAGGACGCGAAGCTGATCGTCAATCTCTTTGGGTGGAAAGCCTTCGTTGCGCGCGCACCAGACGGCGATGGAGGGGTGGTTGCGGTAGCGAAGGATCTTGTCGCGCACGTTGGCGATGTAGGTCGGCAGATCGTCTGGATTGGGGCCGTCGGATGGGTTGGGCTGAAAGAACTCATCCCAGAGGAGAATGCCGTATTTGTCACAGAGTTCGTAGAAGTCTTCGCCGGTGGACTGGCCGACCCAGTTCCGGATCAGGTTCAAATTGGCGAGCTTGTGCATCTTGATTTCAGCTTCGAGACGGTCGCGAGGGGCGCGCTTCATGCCTTCGTCAAGGCCCCAATCGCCGCCGCGGATGAATATGCGGACGCCGTTGACCGAGATAGTCAGATTTTCGGAGTCTGGAACGCTGTAGGTGATTTTGCGGACGCCGAAGGGGATGGTTTGCGTGTCCGACGTGGTCTTGCCTTGCTCGAAGCTGAGGTGGAGCGAATAGAGGTTTTGCGGACCGTAGCCGTTGGGCCACCAAAGCTTTGGATTCAGGACGTGGAGCTCTGGGTCGAACTGTGGGTCGAAGGAAACCGTTTGCGAGGAGTGTGGAGCGAGTTCGACTACCTTCTCGACGTCTACTCCTTCAAAGCTGGCCTTGAGAGTACCTTTTTGAGGCGTTTCGGAGATGTTTTCAAGGGTGGTGGAGATGGCTACATCAGAAGAGTCGGTCCTGGGCAGCGGCAGGTCGGTTGTGATCAGCGGATCTTTCACGAGGACTGGCCCGGTGGCGGACAAGAAGACTTTAGCCCAGATGCCGGAATCGCGGTCGCGAATGCCGGGGAGCCAGTCCCAGCCGATGGTGGAGAGAAATGTCGGCCCATCAATGGCGGTAATGCCGCCGTTGGTCACCATGCCATCGGCGATGGTGTGCTCGTGGGGATCGCCTGGGTGGGGCTGAGGCTTGATCAGCACGGCGATGGCGGCTTTCTGGCCGGGTTTGACTTGCTGTGAAATGTCGAAGGCACCGCGTTTGAAGGCTCCGCGCATGGTGCCAAAGTAGGTGCCGTTGACCCAGACCTCGGCGGAAAAATTGATGCCGTCGAGATTAAGCCAGACGTGGCGGCCTGCATAGGCTGCGGGGATTGCAACTACGGTTCTGTACCAGTAGGAGGTCTTGTTGAGCGACTCGGGAATACGGTCTGGGCGGTTGTTTTCGCCGTACAGAGGCTCGGGATAGACGCCATTCTTGACCAGCGTGGTGAGCACGGTGCCGGGTACGACGGCTGGATACCAGCCCTGCGACTTGTAGCGAAGGGCAGAAATTCTGGCTCCCGCGCCTGCGCCTGCCTGCGGAATTTTGGCTGAGTCTCGCAGCTCCCAGCCGGAATCTATATCGCGCGGTGGCGGTTGCCCGGGCACCGCCCCTTTAGCTACCTGAGCTGCCAAGACAAGTATGATGAACGGCCCTGCCAATGAAGCGGAAAGAAGAAGCCGCGACGAATATCCACGCACATAAATTCTCAACTGGCTCACCCTTCAACAATTACGCAATTTACCCGTTCATCTTAATCGCACCGAACTGCGGTGTGGAAGTCCGCGTTCGGATCTAGAGCATGAAGACCTACTCCTGCCGCAGGGCGACCAGAGGGTCCAGCTTCATGGCTTTGCGGGCTGACAGATATCCGGCCGTCATACCTGCCGCGAGCATCGTGATCGAAGCGCTGGTGAGCGTCAGAATGTCAGTTGGTGAGAGTTCAAAGAGCATTCGAGCGACGAGGCGGCCGACCACAAGCGCGCAGGGAATGCCGACGCCGATTCCCGTGAGCGTGAGCAGAACCGCTTCGCGAAGCACAAGTTCGAGAATGCCTTGGCGCTGCGAGCCCAAGGCCATGCGAATGCCGATCTCGCGGGTGCGCAATGTTATCGAATATGACATCAAACCGTAGAGTCCGGCGCCGGCAACGAGCAGCGCCAGAGCGGCGAAGAACGAAGAGAGCTTGGCGGTCATCTGTTCATAGACCAGAGTCTCATCGTTCCTTTCTGTGAAAGTTTTGGCGCTGGCCACATACTCGCGGCCAAAGGGGAGCAACTCGTCTTGGATGTCTTTGTCCAGGGCAGCCGACGGCTTATCCCTCACCACAAGCTCGCCGATCCCGGTGAAACCACTGTCATATTGCGCGGGCACGTACAACACGGCGGCGCTGCCGTCGCGGATGTCGAGCAGACGGGCGCTTTGGGCCACTCCGACGATCTCGATGCTTTGATAGTCCGGCTGCACGCCAAAACGGATTCTCTTGCCGATGGGGCTGGTGTTTGGAAAGAGCTGGCGAGCAAGAAGACCGTCGATGATCGCCACTTTGGGATGCTTGGCGTCATCTTCCCAGGTGAAGTCGCGCCCCGACAGCAATGGCACCGCCAGTGTGCGGAAGAAGTTGGGCGAGATTTCATCGAGCGTCGCGGTGACTGTGCCGGTCGCGCTGGTATCGGAATCGGTGGTGACGGTCTCTTTCCAGCCGCTGGTGTTCGCGGGGATGGGAAGGCCTGAAAATGCTGCCGACTCCACGCCTGGCAGATTGGCGATTGCTTCCGCGATTTCGCGACGGTAGCCAAGCGGCTGCGGCTTGCCATTGGCTTGCGGCTGAGGCGCTAAGTCCATCTCGGTGAGGCTGTTTTTCTCGAAGCCTGGATTGAAGCTGCGCAACTCCTGAAGGCTGCGCAGAAAGAGTCCGGCACCCTGGAGCAGAATCAGGGAAATAGCGATCTGAGAGACGATCAGTGCCTTGCCGAGTGTGCCGACTCCGCCGCTGGGCGTACGCTGGCTGGCTACAAGCGGCTGCTCGCGTGAGAGTCTCCACGCCGGGACCAGGCCGATCAGCGCGCCGGTGAGGATAGCCGCGATTGCGCTGAAGATCAATATGCGCCAGTCGGGCCGCAGATCAAGGATCATTGGGACCTCGGCTCCCCTGGTCATCAGATATACAAGGATCTGACTGCCCCAGTACGCGAGCGCCAGTCCAGCGGCAGCGCCAGTTGAGGCGAGGATCATGCTCTCGATCATCGACTGCCGAACAGCCTGCCACGGTGTAGCGCCGAGAGCAATGCGGGTGCAGACCTCTTGACGGCGCGCACTGGCACGGGCAAGGGTGAGGCTGGCGAGGTTGATGCAGACGACCAGCAAGATCAGCCCTCCCATGGCCATGAGCAGATAGAGGGGCTTCTGCGACTTCTCTCGAATTTCGATGCCGATGCCGGTGGATGCGGGATCGAGACGAAGGCCCATGGAGAGAAATGCCTGTCGTCTCGGCCCTATGCTCTGCGTGGGAACGGTGTCTTCGAGCAGCCGGGGCCACAAAGATTGGATTTCTGCCCGCGCCTGATCGAGAGTTACGCCGTCTCTAAGGCGCCCGGTGACGTTTATCCAGAGCAGGCCGCGGCTTTCCCGATCATGACCGGCAGGCGAATCTGCCAATACTGTGATTTCGGGGGCGTCAGCAACCTCCATGCCCGTCGCCCACTTTGGGGTGACGCCGACGATGGTGAAGAGTTTGCCTTCGATGCGGAGGGTCCTGCCGACGATATGCGGATCGCCACCGAAGCGGCGGTTCCAAAATTCGTAACTGATCACGGCAACGGACGCGGCGTGGCTCCCCTGCTCGTCGCTTTCGGTGAAGAGGCGTCCGAGAAGGGGGTATTCTCCGAGCACGACATAGTAGCCGCCGGTGACAGTGCGCAGCCGGGCAAGCAAGGGATTTCCATTGATCTCGACATTGAGATCATTGGCTCCGCCCCAGCCGCAAATGCCCTTGAAGGAGCGTTGTTCGCGCTCCAGTTCGGAGTACATGGGGTAGGAGATGACGATGCGGGAATGGTTACGGTAGACGCCGGAGAGCTCTACCAACTGCTCGGGATGCGGCAATGGCACTGGCCTGAGCATAAGCGCGCTGAAGACGGTGAAGATGGACGCCGCCGCGCCAATGCCTACTGCCAGAACAACGACCGTGACTGTAGCGAAACCCGGATTGCGCGTGAAGACTCGAAAAGCGTGAACTGCATCGTTGCGGCGCGATCCCATGGTCTAGGCTCCAGTCCTGTTACGAAGATTATTTTAAGGCGACGGCCGAGGACTAAGGGAAGCCAAGGGCCGGGCAAAAGTAAAGGCCCGGAGCATTGCGCTTCGGGCCGTTGTTCCTCATGAATTGCGAGCAGTTACTCGGTTGAGCCTTCAACCAGCTTTGTTGTCGCCACGGTCCAGTTGGGGTCGCCTACCTTGAAGCGGGCGAAGCGGCGGACGGTGATGTTTTCACCGAGCTTGCCGACCTTTTGCGCGATCAGTTCCTTGATCGAAATGGACTGTTCCTTGATGAAGGGCTGCTCAAGCAGGCAGACTTCTTCGTAGAACTTGGCCATCTTGCCCTCTGCGATCTTCTCAACGACCGCAGGCGGCTTGCCGGTGGCCAGAGCCTGCGCCTTGTATACCTCGCGCTCGCGTTCCAGGTCTTCAGGAGTCACGTCTTCGGGCTTCACGTAGCGCGGATCGCTGGCTGCGATGTGCATGGCGATGTCCTTGAGCAGGGTCTGGAAATCGTCCGTGCGGGCGACGAAGTCGCTCTCGCAGTTCACTTCGAGCAGAACGCCGATTTTGCCGCCGGCATGAATATAGGTGCCAACCGCGCCCTCGTTAGTCGAGCGCGCAGCTTTCTTCTGCGCCGATGCCATGCCGCGCTTGCGCAGTACGACGAACGCCGCTTCCATATCACCCTTGGTCTCCTGCAGCGCCTTCAGACAATCGCCCATGGGCGCGCCCGACTTCTCGCGCAGCTCCTTTACGAGACTTGCACCAATCTTTTCAGTCACCGTCGTCATCTCCACTCCATCCTTGTACTTCGATCTCACTTAGATTCAAACTGGGCCGAAACGCTTCCGGCCCCAAAACCTGAACAAAAACCTGAACACAAGAAAAGCGTGGCTCGTATTTCTTGGCGGCCACGCTTCCATTGTGCGTGCTCGCAGCACGCAAAAGATTACAGTGCTGTTTCAGCCGTCTCAGGTTCTTCTTCCAGTGCCGAAACCACGCCTGGAGCCTTGCGGATGCCTCCGCCCAGAGCAGCTTCGAGGTCAACAACATCACCGGCCTCTTCGCCTTCTCCCTCTGCGTTCAGAGTAACCAGATCAGCAGGTGCCTCGGCTTCTGCGACTTCGGTGAACTGCTTGTCGCCCACCAGGTTCACGCCCTCAATCGCAGAATCGGAGATCTTGGAGGTGAAGAGGCGGATAGCACGCAGCGCGTCATCGTTGCCAGGGATCACATAGTCCACGACGGTTGGGTCGCAGTTGGTATCCACTACGGCTACCACAGGGATGCCCAGCTTGCGGGCTTCCTTGACGGCAATGGCTTCGTTGTTCGAATCCACGATGAAGAGCGCGTCGGGGAGCCGCTTCATGTTCTTGATACCGGCCAGGTTGGCTTGCAGGTGCTTGCGCTCCCGCTCCAGCTTGATGACTTCTTTCTTGGTCAGCAGCTCATAGCGGCCGTCTGTGGCCATTTCGTCCAGTTCCTGAAGGCGCTTCACAGACTTCTGCACCGTCACCCAGTTGGTCAGCAGACCGCCAAGCCAGCGCTGGTTGATGTACGGCATCCCGGCGCGGGTGGCTTCTTCTGCGACTGCGTCCTGAGCCTGCCGCTTGGTACCGACGAAAAGAACCGTCTTGCCCGAGGCGCACAGGTCGGTGACGTACTTGGACGCGTCCTTGAACATCTTGAGCGTCTTTTGCAGGTCGATGATGTAAATACCGTTGCGCTCACCGAAGATGTATTCCTTCATCTTGGGGTTCCAGCGCTTGGTCTGATGCCCGAAGTGAACACCGGCTTCGAGCAGCTCCTTCATGGTAATGGTTGCCAATTGAGCTCCTTACTTCAGTTGCATCCGGGCTGGCGTTCGCCTTGTCCGGATTAAATCCGCTTGCCTGTCGCCAGGAGCGGAAGATTGGTGTTGCCAGTCGTTCGAGTTCCGCAGCCAGGGGCATAAAGCCCCCAGCCAACCGAAAACTACCGCTTGGAGAATTGGAAGCGTGCGCGTGCACCCTTCTGACCGTACTTTTTGCGTTCCTTCTGGCGCGCATCGCGGGTCAGAAGATCTTCCGATTTCAACAGCTTGCGCAGCTCAGGATTGAAGACGACCAGAGCGCGAGCCGAACCCATCTTCACTGCATCAGCCTGGGCGGAAACACCGCCGCCCTTGACCGTGGTGACCACGTCAAAGGTGGAGAGCAGTTCGGTGAGCACGAGCGACCGCTTGGCGGCCACGCGCTGCTGCTCGGTCACGAAATACTCTTCGTAGCCCTTGCCGTTAACCTTGAATGCGCCCGTTCCGGGGCGGAGGAAAACACGGGCGATGGCCGACTTGCGGCGTCCCGTTCCGTAATACTGAACCAAATCTGCCATTTGCCTTATTTCCTAGCCCTTCCGGGCTTTTTCTCGGCTAAAGCCGAAGTGTTAACTACTTCGAACTGGTTACGCGATAACTTCCAGAGCTTCCGGCATCTGCGCTTCATGCGGATGCTTGTCGCCCTTATAGACCTTGAGCTTGGTGCCCATCTGCCGGCCCATCTTGGACTTAGGCAGCATTCCCTTAATCGCTTCTTCAATGATCTTTTCGGGGCGGCGAGCCAGAAGGCGCGTGAACGACTCCTCGCGCAGGCCGCCGGGGAAACCGGTATAGCGGCGATAGAGCTTCTGCTGTGCCTTGAGGCCAGTCAGGCGAACCTTTTCCGCATTGATGACGATGACGTGGTCGCCCATGTCAATGTAGGGGACATACTTTGGATTCAGTTTGCCGCTCAGCACATCGGCTGCCTTGGTGGCCAGGCGGCCCAGGGTTTTGCCACTGGCGTCCACCACAAACCACTTGCGGTTGATCTCTTTCGCGCTCGGAATATAGGTCGACATCTCGCTCCCGCTTTCAAATCCTCAACAAAATCTTGCGTGCTCGTCTCTATCGAAAAGCATAAAGAAATCAGCACAAACCGCCCACGCCAAACATGGCGGGGCCAAAATTGAAACCCACGGCTAAACAAATCCTGTTCGCGTGAGAGGCCCTTTCGGGCTCTTGACCTTATAACTGGCCCAAGTTCAGACGGCCAATCTCTGCAAGGTGGATGTGCACTACGAGGGTTCTTATATTCTTAAACCCAGATCCGGATGAAAAAACCACGCAGACCAGCAGACGCAACACCGCGCAAGGACTTCAGAATACCCGAATTTGGGTGGCGAGTCAATGGAAACGCGGCTGGAAAACTGGATTGGCCGGCTTTCAGTGTTCAGAGTTAATCTGGCTGAAAATGGAGTCGAGATCAACATACAGAGGAGTGCCCGAAACCACCAGTTGCCTGGCTTCGGTCCATTTCGATCCGGAACACATGCGTCCAGTGCGCGTTTTGGGGTCGATGATCCAGACGGTTTCGACGCCCATGTCTCTGTAATCCTGGGCTCGTTCCTGGGTGTCGGAATAGCTGTCGTCGGGAGGCAGAATCTCGATGATGAGCAGCGGTGGATCTGTGAGCACGTCCGGCTGCGGTCCAGCATGAAGAACGACGAGGTCCGGCACACGAATGCGCTTGGGCGAGACTTGCACCCGTTGTGTTGCGCTCCCGATGATTCCCCAGTCACTCTCGTGGGTTCCAAACCAAGTGGCGAACAGCGCAATAAGTCGCGCGTGTTCCCATTTGCCCACGTTCCGCTCCCGGATTTCGCCGTCCACGTACTCACGATCAGGGCGGTAGTTGGTTTCGAGGTAACCGCTCAGCGGGATGCGGGTAGTGGTTGCCATAAATATGGATCGTCTTACCGGACGCTCACCAGCACCAGTGGATCGGGAGCGATTCGACACGTTCCTCCCGCTGAGGAGCTCCAGGACGAACCATCTGCGTAGGTTACGGACTCCAGGGTGATCGATTGGACCGAGGTAAACCCCTGCAGGACGAGGTTGGTGGACGCACCCTCGTCCTTACGAATACTGACCGGGAGGTCAAAGGCTTTCGCCGCATCCGATATCTCATCCGGCGTGAGTTCGGTTTTCAGTGTGCGGCTCTTGCCGCTGGTTCCGTGGACGCTCACTTTTATTCTCGTGATGTCGGCTGAGTCTTTTAGATTGCGCAGGATCAGGTGAATCCGTTGCGTAGGCCCGTTGGATGGTCGCGGCGCTTCGCCCGGTTCGATACGACGCGCATTCATGACGTCGCCGCCGCTCCTTTGCTCCGCGTGCATGTAGATCGGGCAGCTATGACCACCTTGCAACGGGATCATCGTGAAAGACGAGGGCTGGCCGGATTGCAGTTTGAAAGTCCGAATCCCGTCCTGGCCGGAGCTTGGGGTTGAATTCTGGGCCACGGCTGAACCTGGATCGGTTGCCGGACCCTGCGCTCTGGATTGGGCAATCGCTGTCCCGGAAACGAGAAGGCAGGTGCAGATTAACGTTACGAAACGAATTCTGTAGGCGGTCATTTTTGCGCTCCTTGCCAGAGTTCACTCCACCCAGAACGCCAGAGCCTGGACGCCAGAGTTTGTCGAGTGCGCACCAGGCCGACACCAACACGATACTCCGAGTACTCTTCTCAATCAATCGCTGTGGGCGACGATGTTTAGCTGATGTTTAGCTTCTGACCAGCCTGCGCTGCAATGCTTCGAGTGTCTGGCCTTTGGTTTCCGGATAGACGAGGAGCACCACCACGAACTGCACCACAGTCATGATTGCGAAGAAGACAAACGGCGCGCCGCCGGACTTCGCAGCCAGGATCGGAAAGATCAGCGCGATCGCAGCATTCATGATCCAGTGCGAACTGTTGCCAACGCTTTGGCCTTTGTTGCGCACTACGTTTGGAAAAACTTCGCCGATATACACCCAGATCACCGCGCCTTGCGAAACCGCAAAGAACGCAATGTAGACAACCAGCAGCCACAACAGCGCGGCTTGATGCGACTGAGTGAAGAAGACGTAAGCCACCCCTGCCAGACAGGACGCGCAACCAGCCGCGCCAATTAGAAGCAGAGTCTTGCGACCCAGCCTGTCGATCAGAGTCATGCCTATCAGCGTGAACACCAGATTGGTCACGCCGATGGCGATGGCCTGCAAATCACCCGAAAGCTGTGTGAATCCAGCGGCTGAAAAGATGTTGTTCAGGTAGTAGAGGATGGCGTTGATGCCAGCGAGCTGGTTAAACGCGCCGATGGAGATGGCCAGAAAGAGCGGGTAGCGATACTTCCACTGAAAGACGGGCTCATTGGCGACAGCGTGGCTTTCCCTGAGCGCCTGCTGGATGTCGGCGAGTTCCGCCGCCGGGTCCGGGTCGCCCATCAGCTTCAGCACTTCCATCGCTTCGTCGATACGGGACTTCGAGACTGACCAGCGCGGGCTGCGCGGAATGCCGAAGAGCAGCACAAGGAAGAGAACCGCAGGAACCGCTGCCACGCCCAGCTGCATGCGCCACTCCCATGGTCCAAGGTGGAGCAGGCGGATGCCGAAATTCGATGCGTAGGCAAGTAGAATGCCGATTACGACATTGATCTGGAAGGTGCCGACCATGCGGCCGCGCCACTTGGCTGGAGCCAGTTCCGTAATGTAGACCGGCCCCAGCACGGATGATGCGCCGATTCCCAAGCCGCCGAGGAAACGAAAGACCAGCAGCGCAGGCCAGTTCCAAGCCAGCATGCAGCCAAGCGCGGATACGACATAAAGGACGGCGGTAATGCGCAGCGTCTCCCGTCCGCCTAGTTTCTCGCCTACGCTGCCAGCGCACATCGCTCCCACAACTGTGCCGGCCACTGCGATAAAAACGGTGAATCCCTGTGTCCGGTCGGTGAGGTGATAGAGCCGGGTAAGCGCGTCGATCGCGCCCGCGATCACTGCTGTATCGAATCCGAAGAGCAGGCCGCCTAGCGCGCCGCTCACAGTCGCCTTCATCAGATAGAAGTTGGGTCGCATTGTTCTCCATGGTTGTTGGAACAACGGTCATCATACAGGCAAAGCCTGCTCCTCCGATTGAAAGCCTTCGATCCAAAAAAAGGCAGAATTCTGGAAGAATTTCTGAAATTCTTGGTTAGTGTCGAATTGACCAGTCCTGAGGAAATAGGAATGGAATTGGAAGCATGCCGGTTAGAATGCTGAGGCAGGCCAATATGCGACGGGCCCCGACCGGGTCTGAGCAAGTCGGAACAAGTCAGTCCTGTCTCGGACAGATTCAGGTCGAACTCTATCCATGTGCCGGCAGGACGGTTTGAGGACATCTCGATTCAAGCCGGCCCAGCCATGAAAGGATCTTGACTTCATGCCCGTTTCCCCCCGATTTTCCGCTCTGACGGCTCATGCGTTCGCTCTTCGGCGTTTTTCCAGGAGACTCGCTCTTGGCAGCCTGCCGGTCCTGGCCGCCTTACTGCCGCTGTCGGCGCGCGCTGACACTGTCGTCCTTACCAATGGGGATCACCTCACCGGTACCGTCACCCAGCTTGATGGCGGCAAACTCACTGTCCACACGGACTATGCCGGCGATATCGTGATCGCGTTCGCCAAGGTCAGCAGTGTCAAAGTCGACAAGCCTGTGATCCTGTCGCTCAACGTAGCGCCTCTGCCAGGTAAGAAGAAATCCAGCAAAGGACTCGATATCCGCAAGGAAGAAATTACGGCGATTAATCGGTCGGGCACTGGCTTTACCGTCACTGTCGCTTCCAGAGGGCAAGCTGGAAACCAGGCCGGAACCGAAGAGATTGCCGCTGCCGAGCTTACTACGGTCCGAACCGCAGCCGCGCAGCAGGCCTACGAGGCGTCTCTGCATCCGGGCTGGCTGCACGATTGGACGAGCACTGCGAACATCAGCTTCGCGCTGGCTCGCGGCAACAGCGATACAACGACCATCGGCACCGGGATTACGCTGGTCAGACCGACACAGACTGACAAGACTTCGCTTTATTACACAGACATCTACACCCACGATGGCATTTTGAATGAAACCACCGCCGAGCACACCGCTGCCGGGGGACGTTACGACCACAATCTGAATCCCAAACTCTTTGCCTTTGGCACGGCCGACTTTGCCACCGACGCATTGCAATATCTGGACCTGCGATCAGTGGTCGGCGGCGGTTTTGGCTGGCATGCCATCGCCACGCCGAGGCAACAGTTTGACGTGCTCGGCGGCCTGGTTTGGACGCACGAGAGCTACAGCTCGATTCCCGCGAACAAGACTACGACTCCGGTGACTCCTGAAGTGGCCGCCGAGATCAACAGTTTCGCCGCGCTGGACTTCGGTCAGCAATACACGCGCAAGCTGGGAGCGAGCAGCGCCTTTACCGAGCAGGCTTACATCTTCCCGGACCTGGCCGACACCAGCCAGTTCCGCTTCACGCTCAACTCCGGGCTGACGACCAAGATCAAATCGTTCCTGAGCTGGCAGACCACAATCAGCGATGTCTACGTCACCAACCCGCCGCCGACCACCAAAGACAACGACTTCATCCTCACCACCGGGCTGGGATTCAGCTTCACCCGCAAGTAAGGACTGACAGCAACGAAGGGACGGGATCAAGCCTGTCCCTTCATTCTGTTCGCACTGATTCGTTCACTTCCCGCAGATGCCGAAATTTCCCACAGAAGCACCGTTTCTTATCTAGTAAAGCGATATATCTAGCCAAAGTACACCTCCACGCTGTAGATTTCTTCGGGTAGCTCCACGCCGATTTTTCAGAGATGCGGTCCATGCCCAATTTCGGGCTCAGCCGCTTGTCGTACCCCTAATTCTGGTTCTGTCTGCGGATCGGATGGATTCCGGATGTACCAAGGAGAAATACGCAATGAACCGCCGTTCGCCCCAGCCGATGCATCTTCGCCCGTGCCGCCTCTCCGGTCTGTCATTGATTCAAGCGACTCCCTTGCTGTTCGGGATTTTCCTGACCCTCGCGCCCGCAGTGTTGCTCGCTCAGCAGCCCGATTACCAGAACACTCAGCTTACGCCCGAGGCCAGGGCCCATGATCTGGTCTCTCGCATGACGCTGGACGAGAAGGCTTCGCAGCTTGAGGACTGGGCTCCGGCCATTCCACGGCTTGGCATTCCCGACTATCAAACATGGAATGAAGCCCTGCACGGCGTGGCGCGTGCCGGCTACGCCACTGTTTTTCCTCAGGCGATTGGCATGGCTGCAACCTGGGATCCGAAGATGGTTCACTCCATGGGCGATATCATCTCAACTGAGGCTCGGGCCAAGTACAACCAGGCGCAGAAGGAGGGGAATCATCGCATCTTCTACGGCCTCACCTTCTGGTCGCCCAACATCAATATCTTCCGCGATCCCCGCTGGGGACGCGGACAGGAGACTTACGGCGAAGATCCGTTCCTGACCGGGCGCATGGGCGTGGCCTTTGTGACCGGCGTGCAGGGTGATGATCCTGAACACCCCAAAGCCGTAGCCACCAGCAAACACTTCGCCGTGCACAGCGGACCCGAGTCTCAGCGCCACACCTTCGACGTCCACCCGAGCCCGCGCGATCTGGAAGAGACTTACCTGCCTGCTTTCCGGGCGACCGTCGTGGATGGTCACGTGAAGTCCGTGATGTGCGCTTACAACGCGATTGACACATTCGCTGCGTGCGCCAATAAGAACCTGCTTGTAGATCATCTGCGCAAGGCATGGGGCTTCAATGGGTTCGTCGTCTCCGACTGCGGGGCCATCATGGACGTTTTCAATGGACACAAGAACGCTGCGGACATTCTCCACGCCGCAGCCATTTCTATTGAAGCCGGAACGGATCTGTCGTGCAGCATCTGGGCGCCGGGTCTCAACACGCTGGGGGATGCGGTGCGGCAAAAGGTCGTTTCCGAGGACCTGGTGACTCAAGCCGCTGAGCGCCTTTATACAGCTCGATTCGAACTCGGCCTCTTCGATCCGCAAGGCTCGAACCCGCTCGACAAACTCCCCTTCAGTGCTAACGACTCCGAAGCCAACCGCGCTGTGGCGCTGAAGGCGGCTGAAGAGGCAATCGTCCTGCTCAAGAACGACGGGACTCTGCCGCTGCAGAAAGCTCCCGCCAACATCGCCGTCGTCGGTCCGGAAGCAGACCTGATCATGGGCCTTGAAGGCAACTACAACGGTGTTCCCCACCATCCAGTTGAGCCGGTTGATGGCGTCGCGGCGCAATTCAGCGGCTCGCAGATTCACTACGCGCAGGGCTCCACGCTCGCCGACGGCGCAAAGGTTCCGGTCCCGCGCACGGCCTTCAATGGCGGCCGTGGACTGAAAGAAGAGTTCTTCGCCACTCCCGACTGGACTGGCCGTCCCGTTGCCACCACCACCGACCATGACATCCAGTCCGAGTGGGGTGATTCCCTTCCCGTGCCCGAGGTCAGGACTCATGTCTATTCCGTCCGTTGGAGCGGTACGCTGGCCGTTCCTGCTGCGGGACACTATGTTTTTTCCGTCGAACCGGCGGACGCCTTTCCGTATTCGCCGAATGACAGCTTTCGCCTGACTCTTGACGGCAAAGTTCTGGCTGAAGGAGCACTGCGCAAGAAAATCGACATCTCTGCAATGGGCAACTTCAAATCTGCTCCCGGAGCTAGCCCGAGTGCGCCTCCGATCATGAATGGCGGTTTCCCGGTTGTCGTTCCGGTCGACTTCAGTGATACCAACGGTCACGACTTCAAGCTGGAATACAGCCATTCCGGCGACCAGGCCGGTGGGGGGCTCTACTTCAAGTGGGCTGCTCCGGCGCAGGCGCAGTTGGATGAAGCTGTTGCAGCGGCCAAACAATCCGATGTCGTTGTTGCCTTTGTCGGACTGTCGGCTCAACTTGAAGGCGAAGAGATGGATGTCAAGATCGACGGATTTGCAGGCGGCGACCGCACCAAACTCGCGCTGCCAGCCGCGCAGCAGAATCTGCTCGAGGCCGTAGCCGCGACCGGCAAGCCTGTTGTGGTGGTGCTGATGAGCGGGAGCGCCGTTGCGCTGCCGTGGGCCAAAGAACATGCTGCCGCAGTGCTCGAAGCCTGGTATCCGGGCGTTGAGGGGGGAGCCGCTATTGCACGAACCTTGGCTGGGATTAACAATCCCGCAGGCCGTCTGCCTGTGACTTTCTACCAGAGCGTGGACGATCTGCCTGCCTTTACCGACTACAGCTTCAAGAACCGCACTTACCGGTACTACACGGGGAAGCCGGAGTGGGGTTTTGGGTACGGGCTGAGCTACTCGACTTTCAACTATGGGCCGGTCGCGCTTTCGTCGAGCAAGCTGCAGGCGGGCGAACCGCTCACGGCGACTGTCAGCGTCACGAACGCGAGCGCCACCGCTGGTGATGAAGTGGTCGAGGCTTACCTCAAGACGCCACAGGCAGGTGGACCGATTCACTCGCTGGCTGCTTTTGAGCGGGTTCATCTGCAGGCTGGTGAGACGCGCGAGGTTACGCTGCGCTTCGATCCGCGAGCGCTTTCGAGCGTGGACGAGAAGGGCGAACGATCTATCCTGCCCGGCAAGTATGAGTTGATCCTTGCAGGAGCCCAGCCAGAGGAGGCAAAGGCGAAGTCTGAGGCTACGTTCACCGTTGTCGGCTCGCTGCCACTGCCGCGCTAGAGCAGGGCCGTGGCTTATCGGCACGCCTGAAGGCGTGCCCTGTTACGAAGCTTTCTTGACGGGTTTTTTTCAGCCAGCTGAGCTGGCTTGTTGCCAGCTTTGTATTTGTATTCGACTATGCCCAACAGGCCGTACCACGATGCTCTTGAGTGGCAATTCACAAAGCTTAGGTGGTACGGCCTGAGGTTCGACGCCTGGTCAAGTTGTGCGGTTCTCCATGACGATTTACTCGCCGGCTTTGGCTGTGGTTGTGCCACCGCCAGCGAGAATCTTTGAGAGCGCATGGAGGCGGTCAACGTCTTCCGGGGTTTTGGCAGTGGCTGAGGCCTTTTCGACTGTCTTCGCATCGGCATGCAGTTTCTTGGTATTCTTCGCATCGATGTCGGCAGTGATCGACGCGATCCTGGCGGCAGGCAGGCTGTCTTTGCGGGCGAGCTGATCAAGGTAAGCCTTAGCCGTGATGAGCGTGGGTGGGTAATCGATGTGAGGCTGGTTCTGAACGTTCAGCTCTGGCAGATAGACCTGTGCCGCCGCGTCGATTTCATTCTGTGTGAGGTACTTGGTGGGCAGGAGCTTGAAAACGTCGGTGCCACGGGCGATCTCTGAGCCGTAAATGTAGCCATTGTAGTAATAGGTGGACCACTGGCCCCCCATCGCCGGGCGGCTGTCGTCAACGGGGCCGCGGTCGAAGTAGCCAATCTCGAATGGATGCGTGGGATCGGTGTAATCCATAAGCGAGACGCCGCCCTGATACCAGGACTGAACTTCAATGTCGCGTCCGGGGACTGGAATCATCGAGCCGTTGTGTGCGACGCAGTTCTCCTTGTCGGTCTGCGGCGCGGGCATCTTATAGTAAGAATCCAGCTTCAGCTTCTTGTCGGGTGTGATGGAAAAGATTGCATCTGCGCCCCATGCCATCGGGTCCGAGACACGGCAGCGCGGCTGGCCGCCACCACCCCATTCATCGGTAAAGAGCAGGGTTTTGCCGTCGTTGGAGAAGTTGGCCGAATGCCAAAAGGCGTAATTGGGATCTGTAACTGCGTCGAGGCGCTTGGGATGGACCGGATCCTTGATGTCCAGTAGTATGCCGTTGCCGGAACATGCGCCGCCGGCAATACCCAGCCAGGAGTAAACAGTAATGTCATGGCAGCCGCGCGTCGCCGAAGTGGTCTGCGTTCCGTCACCGTGATTGCCACCATTCCACAGGCCGTTTACCTTGCCGGTTTCAGGATCAACGAAAATGAAAGGGCTGTTGACGACCTTGGCAAGTTCAGGATGCGCAAGCGGCACCTGGATGACGACGATAGTAAAAAGCGCCGTATTCGGATCTTTGTCAGGATCTGCGCCTGAACATCCGCCAAGCTCTTGCGTAGGACGTACACCGGCCGAGCCGGAGACATAGATATATACGTTGTCCTTGTCTTTGGGATCAACGACAAGAGTGTGCGTGTGAGAGCCGCGGCAGGTCTGCACATCAACGACCTGTTTCGGGTTGTGAATATCAGAGATATCGAAGATGCGGATGCCTTTTACGCGATCGGGGCTGGGCGGTGGCTGACGCATCCTGAAGGCCCGCATGGCGGCTGCGTCGGTTTCGGCGTTTCCGGTAGGAGTTGGCGGCTGCGGCGCGGGGCTGGCGGTGGGAAAGCCCTGTGTGCCGCAATCGATGCGGCCATTCGCGGCTTCGACCGACATAAAGAGAAGGTGTCCGTAGACAGAGACGTCTCCCTGGCCACCGGGGCAGACCAGCGAGGTAACCAGAGCCATATGCGCCGGGTCGGAGATATCGTAGATGTTGATCCCGCTGTAATTGCCGTTGAACAGATACTTCGCATTAAAAGCGAGGTCAGAGTTTGTGCCACCGTAGTTGGCGCGGGGGCCACTCGGAGGGGTCGGAGGACCGGGCTGGCGGGGAGCATCGGGATCAACCGGAGGTGGTGGCGGCGTGGCATCGACGGCTTTGATCGAGTCGAGATCGGGCGCAAATCCAGCAGGCTTTGGCGTGGTCAGCACCAATTCCAAGCCAGAGATGGCTGTGGCCGCGTCATAGAGACCGCCTTTCAGACCGACGCGTGGGTCATCCGGACCGGAGCGGGGATTGACGTAGACGCTGGGCGGTTTCGGCGGGACTTTAACTACGGGAGGCGTTGCGACTGCAGGGGCTGTTGCCGCGGGAGTGGCGGTTTGGGCGGAGGCGAGGCTGGCCGCCGACAGGGCAACCGCCAGTAACAGGGTATTGCGTGTGGGGTGCAGGGAAATACTCCAGCTCATTGTCTCTCCTTCAGCATGTGCCGCATGATGTCGATCTCGGCTTGTTGTGTGTTGTCGACGTCATTGGCGAAGTCGAATAACTGGGGGTCCTGGCCGGCTCCCGGGTTGGCGAAAAGGTCTTTGACCATCTGCAGGGCACCACTGTGGTGCTGGATCATCCCTGCAAGAAAGAGATTGTCAAACTCAGGACCGCTGGTCTTGCGCAGAGCGTCCATCTGCGCCGGGGTGAGCATGCCGGGCATCAGCGGCATGCTCATATCCTTCATATTCATACCCGCCATGGGGTCGATCGGTAGGCCGCGATCGGTAAGCCACTGTTTCATCCAGCGCATTTCGTCGGTTTGGGAAACGTCGATCTTTTTGCCCAGCTCCATGATTGCGGAATCTTTGGTGCGACTCTTGAGCAATTCGGTCATTTCGACGGCCTGATTGTGGTGCATGATCATGCCCTGCATGAAATCCGCATCGGCTTTCGATGGCGGCTTAGGCGCTTCGCTGGCGGTGGCGGCAGCAGGAGAAAGGACCTTATTGCTGGTGCCGGGAGCCCCAGGCTGCACGATAGCTGGCGCAGGTTTGGGGGCTGGCGCGGATTGCTGCGGCGAGACGGCCGTCGCGCAAGCTGCAACAGCTACGGCAATGCTGAACCGAAGTGCAGAGAAAACCTGATCAGACAACTTCCCTCCAACTATGGCGCAAATAGCAACAATATCCAGATATGGCCAGTCAACAGATGGCTTTCGCCACAACAGACGATCTGCTTGCTTAAAGGGGCTTTCTGACGTACTAGAGCAGAAGGGTATAGAAGGACATCGCTTCGTCCTTACAAAAAAGAAGGCGTTTGATCGAATATAAACACGTCCATGACGTTATGCAATACCCGATACACTGCCGCAATCGTAGATGATGCCTCGATCTAGTGGGAGTGAAGTTGAAGGAAACACTAATAAAAAGTGCGCCTCCATAAACGTAACTGGCATACGTCAGGCGGGGTTAGCTGGCGCTTTCCGTCGCTTGCAGGCTTTTCTTGAGAAAGAAGCGGCTGTGGCCGGGAGGATAGTCTTCGATTGTCCCAAATACTGTGTATCCGAGCCGTTCGTAAAAGCCGCGAGCCTGAAAGCTGAAGGTATCCAGCCACGCTCCCCGGCAATCCCGCCGAGGAGCTTCCTGCTCAGCCTGCGTCACCAAACGGCTGCCCAGACCGATTCTGCGCATCGATTCGGGGATATAGAGCAAGTCAATGTGGAGAAAGGAAAACGAAGTCCATGCCCAGAGCCCGCCCAGGATCTCGCCGGTTTCGGGATTCGACAGAAAAATGGCCAATGGACGAAAATCATTGGGGCGGGCAGAGCCAACCTCGTTGAATTGCGTAATCAGTCGGGAGAGCGTGCTGATCGCGTCATCGTCGGGGGCGTCGGTCATTGCGATTTTGGGAAGCATGTATCCTACCCTCCACAGATTTGCGGAACTTCGCCGATACTCCCTGTGTTCCAGAGAATTTTCATACGTTTGCTCATGAACAAAAACAAGTTAACATAAGTCCGTGAGCCGAAAAGGTAGCCGCACCACGGTACCCAGCAAACCGGATATTCGAACCGTGGCTGCTCTCGCCAAGGTTTCGATTGCCACGGTGTCGCGCACCATCAACGCTTCTCCGGCAGTGAGCCAGAAGCTCTCACAGCGGGTCTGGCAGGCGATCGAACAGCTCAACTACTTTCCTAACACACATGCGCGCAGCCTGGTTTCGGGACGCAGCCGGATTCTCGGCATTATCGTTGAAAACATTACCAATCCCTTCTTCCCTGAACTGATCTCGAGCTTTGAAGAGATTGCCGTCGCGCATGGCTATGAGATTCTGGTCAGCTCCACGAACAGCAATGCCCAGCAGCTTACCAACTGCGTCCGCCGAATGCTGGAACGCAAGGTCGAGGGCGTGGCCGTGCTCACCTTTGGCGGCGAAGAGCCGGTGCTTGACCAGCTAGCCATCCACAACATGCCGATCGTGCTTTGCGAGTTCCACCTGGACGACCCCATGGTGAGCACGATTCTGCTGGATTACTCCGCGGGCATTCATGCCGCAGTCGCACACCTGGTGGAGCTAGGGCATACCCGCATCGGATTCCTGGCCGGCCCGCACTCGCTGCACTCGGCGATCACGCGCCTCAATGCTTTCCAGCAGACCATGCAAGAGGCCAACCTCAATGTCCATAAAGACTGGATCATTGAATGCGACCACACGCTCAAGGGTGGAGTGGCGGGCTTCGGCAAGCTGATGGCTCTTGAGTCGCGCCCGACGGCGCTGATCTGCTCCAATGACATGACGGCGATTGGGGTGCTTCGCGCCGTTTACATGGCTGGGTTGCGCGTGCCGGAGGATCTATCGGTGATCGGGCTGGACGACATCGACTTTGCCGAGTTCACCCTGCCGCCGCTGACTACGATTCGGCTCTCGCGGCAGGAATTGGCGAAGACTGCGTTCGATGCTCTGCTCCTGCAGACGGAAAATGCCGCCAATAGCGCGGTAAGTCCTGCTCAGAGGGAATTTCTGGTTTCGACCAGTTTGGTGGTTCGCGGATCGACGGCTGCGCCAGCTTTCGGGACAGCCAAGGTTAAACGCGCCAATTCTGCCTAAGCCTGCTAGGGCTTTCTGCGCAGCGCGACTACGGCATCATGGCTGCGATAGGCTGCTGTTTTCCGGTCGGGGAACGTCTCGGACGTGCCGAAACGCACCACCGCAGTGAAGCCGCTCAGCCCAAGCACTTGCAACAAATGCGGAAAGAACAGTTCGTCTCCGAACCAACAGAGGTCGCGCTCGTGAGTGGCTGGCTCATGCGGCTCATAGAAAATCGCTGCCGGCGTCACCTGCAGGCCGCCCTCTACGGCAGGCGCAAACAAGGTCGGATGAAACCGTGTGACTTCGCTGCCATCGGTGCTCGTGCCCTCGGGGAAGAGCAGCACCGGGACCTGCTCCGCAAGCCGCAGAGCCATGCGATCTGCGACGTCCCAGGCGCTGATACGGCTCATTCGATTGACGAAGATCGTTCCGCCGATGCGAGCGAGCCGGCCAAAGCCTGGCCATTCGCTGATTTCATGCTTGGCGACAAAGGCGGACGGCACAGCGGCGCTGCATATCGCAATGTCAAGGTAACTCAGATGGTTGGCCACGATGAGCGTGGCCCCGGTTGGTATTTCGCCCTCGACCCGATAGCGAATGCCCATGGCTGAAAGGACGATCCGGCCGCAGAAATGCATCCACTCTGCCCGTTGCATCGACGAAGCTGGCTTACCCCTAAGCGCAGCACCCAACCGCATCCAGGCGAAGCGCAGGTAGCAAAATAACAGGGAAAGTACGAGGATGATGCCGCGTGAAGCGGCCCGCCAACTCACTGCGTGAGCGGCGCCAGGAAGCGGTTCCGCGCGGAGGACGAGATCGTGCGCAGATCCATCAGCGTGAGGAAGTCGATGGTGCCGAACTCCCTGTCCCAGGCCGGCGCACCGCAGATGCGCGCCCCGATTGCCAGGTAGGTCTTGAGCAACTTCGGCACCTTTACTGAACTTTCGACGGCCTCTGTCCCCAGGTCCTGTTCGTCGTGATTGGTCGGAATGTCTGCTGGGCAGACGAATCCGGCCATGGGCACTGTCCTCAGTTCCTCTGCGACTCGGTAATGGTCAAGCTGGGCGTACATCTGCCAGCCTTCGCGCGGGTCGGCGGAGTTGAGTGATGAGCATCCGATCAGGTAGCGCAACTGCATGTCCGTAGCATACTGCGCGATGCCCCGCCACAGAAGGGTCAATACTTCAGGAGTGCGATGTTCTCGGTCGATCGAGGCGCGACCCAGCTCCAGAATCTCGCCGCGCATGTGCTCATAGGGAGAAAGGTCGAATTCCTGCTCGGAGTAGTAGCCGAGATTCTGCGCGGCTGTTGCGCCGGACTGCATGCGGTAAGTGCCCACGATTCTGCGGGCAGAGCCTTCGTCGGCGAGTTTGTCCTCGACCAGCAGGTGTTCGCAGAAGAGGTCGAACTGGTCGGCATCGAGGCCGGTCCGGTAGGAAGCGTCGAGTCCTTTGCCCAGTTCGATATTGAAGACTTTGAAGCGCAACCGGCAGACCGCGTCTCGATCGGCTACGGATTCGGCCAATCGCAGCCGATAACGGCCTACTTCCGCGTGAATCCGAGGCTGGACCGGGCGAAATGGAAGCAGGGCCGGCAGCAGTGCAGGCTCGGCTACCTCCAGCGCAGGTTTGGGCAGGGATGCTACTCCACCGCCGGAATGCGAACCGGAAACAGAAACATCCCATAGCGGCGAAGGTGCGGCCGCCAATCTGGAAGGAACCTGGAACCCTGTCGGTTTGTTCACGGAAACAGTATGGCGCGGAATTTGCTACAGGAAGGTGAAGACGCTGCGAAAGTAGTGCAAATTCTTGCCGGACCAGCGGGCAAGGTTGGTGAAGGATAGTGGGTGCCAGTCACCGCTACAGCATTGGAGCAACCATGCAAAGGAATCCGTTTCTTCAGCTTATCGTTGGATTTGCGACTATTTTTTCTGCGCTTACATCCACAGGCAACGCGCAAGAAATGAAGGAGATGCCATTTGTGCAATCGGCGAGTATGCCGATTTACCCCTTAATGGCGCGTGCAGCAAGGATTGAAGGGACGGTCATACTTGAAGTCACTACAGACGGGACAGCCGTATCGCAAGTCGTCGTTAAGAGTGGAGCACCGATGCTTGCAGCAGCAGCGAGGGAAAACATCCGTACGTGGAGATTTCTATCGCACAAGCCCACCTCCTTCGAGGCGACCTTTCAATTTCACATCACGGATCCAGCAAGCTGTGATTACGAAAATGGAACGACAATGCTCAAGCTTCCGACACTTGTCGAGATCAACGTGAATGCGATTCAGACTTGTGACCCGGCGAGCCACTCATCAAGAATTGTTAAAAAGCAAGATAACGGTTTGCCTTCGCGCTAATCCAGGCTCTTGCGATAGACGATGAAGCCGGAGTTGTCGGCCACCTGATCATAGAGTTTCCGCGCGGTGTGGTTGGTTTCATGCGTAAGCCAGTAAACGCGCGATGCGCCGGCAAGGTTAGTCTGTTCGTAAACGGCGTTGATCAGCTGCCTTCCGATTCCCTTGCCCCGGGATGACTCCAGCGTGAAAAGGTCGTGCAGATAGCATGTGGGCGCTATCGAAAGCGTGGTGCGGTGGAAGAGATAATGCACCAGGCCCACCAGCTTTCCTTCATGCTCGGCGACGAGGGCGTGAACGGGTTCGCAGGCATCGAAAAAGCGGGCCCAGGTCATCTGCGTGATCGCATCTGAAAGCGCGGTTTCACCGGAACGACCGTAGAACTTGTTGTAACCCTCCCACAGAGGAAGCCATTGCGAAAAATCTGAGCGCACTAAGGAGCGGATGGTCAGATCTAAAGACATCTACGCTCCGTAGTGGCAGGTTATAGCGAAACCAGAGAAGCTAAAGGCAGCTGGTTTCGATGCTGATCTCAACCTCCTGCAACCTCAACCGCCAGCAATCGAGGGGATCACCAATACTTCATCCCCATCCTGGAAGGCGTACTTCTCATTGCCGAGGAAGCGGATGTCTTCTTCGTTGACATAGAAGTTGATGAACTTGCGCACCTGTCCGTCTTCGCCGCGCAGATGCTGGCGAAGCGCGGGGAAACGTCCTTCGAGGTCAGTCACCAGCTCGGGAAGATTGGCTGCGGTTGAGTCGATTTCGCGTACGTTGTTGGTGTGCTTCTGAAAAGCGTTGGGTAGTAGAACTTTAACCGACATATGCTGCTCCCGCGAGGCCCGCAGCCCGGCTTTCATGTTCTTCGAGGTAGGCCGCAAAGTCCGACATGCGCGGCCGCACTGCCTCTTCCTGCTGGTAGGCTCCCTGCAAGACATCGGTCGTTTTGAGGCCGTTGCCTGTGATGCAGCTGACCGTCAGCTCGTCAGGATGGATGCGACCGTGGGCGTAGAGGCGCGCTGTGACCGCTGTGGTTACGCCCCCGGCGGTTTCAGTAAAGACACCTTCAGTTTCGGCAAGCTCCTGGATGGCTGAGACGATCTCGATATCCGAAACATCTTCAGCCCAGCCGCCTGAGTCGCGAATCACGCCAATGGCATACGAGCCGTCCGCCGGGTTGCCGATGGCGAGAGAGCGAGCGATTGTGTTGGGCCGCTGCGGCTCGATTTGGTCCGCGCCATCCCTCACTGCCGTCGAAATGGGTGAGCAGCCGGTGGCCTGCGCGCCAAAGAACTTGACCGGCTTGTCGGCGACGAGTCCCAGCGTCACCAGTTCATTGAATGCCTTCTTGATCTTGGTGATGAGCGAGCCGCCGGCCATGGGAACGACGACGTTGTCAGGCAGACGCCAGCCGAGCTGCTCGGCGATTTCAAAGCCTACTGTTTTTGAACCCTCGGCGTAGTACGGGCGCAGGTTCACATTGACGAATCCCCAGTTGTAGCGCTCGGCTATCTGTGAGCAGAGGCGGTTGCAATGGTCGTAGTTACCGTCAATGCGGATCAGGGTCGCGCCGTAGACCTGGGTGTTGAGAATCTTGGCCGGTTCGAGGTCGGATGGAACGAGAATGTAGGTCTTGAGGCCGAGGCGCGCCGCTCCAGCGGCGACTGCGTTGGCAAGGTTGCCGGTAGAGGAGCAGCCGACAGTGTCGAATCCAAAGGTCTGTGCGTTGGCAAGCGCAACAGCTACCACACGGTCTTTGAAGCTGAGAGTGGGCAGGCAGACGGCATCGTTTTTGAGATAGAGATTGTTGGCGCCGATCCGCTTGGCCAGCCGCGGCGCTTCGAGCAGCGGGGTCATTCCGGCGGGAGTGGTGGGAATATAGCTGTCGGAAACGGGCAAGAGCGCCCGATAGCGCCACATGCTCGACGGTCCGGCAGAAATCGCAGCGCGTGTGAAGCGGTCCCGTGCGTAATTCAGGTCAAAGACAACTTCCAGTGGAGAAAAACAATCCTCGCAGATGGATAGCGGCTGATTTCCATAGCCCTTGCCGCACTCCCTGCATCGCAGTTCATAAGCCGTAGTAGTCACAGTTCCCTCGCGTCAACAAATGGATGAAGACAGCGGAGAGCGAGTGCGGCGACTCTGGCCCAAATGTGAGCGAACTTGAGAGGTTTCCAGTTGCGAAAAGGCTAAGGATGAGAAAAACCGAAGCATTTTCCGAATCTCATGTCCCCCGTTTCCGGGCGAGAGTTGACACCGTGATCCAGTTTTGCACCGGCCGGTTGTCGTGGCGTCGCAGGGCTCGTCCCTCAACCACTCTTCATGAAATCCAAGCTCGCCCCCGTCAGGAACGAACCAGAATATATATCTGTGATATCACAGCGGCTTGCGCGACGCAACTCACCATACAGCCAACGGCGCTTCCTGCCGTGTCAACGGTGTCAGGCTTCGCGTGAAAGGATTGCGAGATACAGACGCTGATTCATTGGCTCAGTTTGTGTAAAGCCGCACATAATCCACCAGCAGCGAAGCCGGAAAGGCTGTCGCAGAGTTGGGATTGCCGGGCCAGTCTCCACCTACGGCCAAGTTGATGATGATGAACGCGCTGTTGCCGGAGTCGAATGGCCACACCGCTCCCGAAAGACCGGTCAGGCTGGCCGGATTTGTGTATGTCACGTAATGATTGGTCGGATCGTCCACGTAATACGCGACCGAGCCCTGTTTCCAGATCATGCCGTAGGTATGCCAGCCCGCTGCAGTTTGCCCGGCGGGAAAGTGATAGAGCGTTCCTAATCCGACGTTGCCGGTGAAGCCTGTGCCATGGACCGAGCCCTCGTTCCAATCCGGCGTGAGAGCTGAGTTCACGCGCTCCATGATGTCCTGCTCGCCGCAGGCGGGCCAGTTGACTGTGGTGACGTTGTTACCAAGCGTCCAGAAGGCCGGCCAGATTCCCTGCCCTTCCGGCACCCAGATTTTTGCCTCCAGCCGGCCGTATTGGAGGCTGAAGAGACCCTCGGACCTCATGCGCGCCGAGGTATAAACGCCAGCGCTCGGCTGTTGCGCCACGATGTGCAGGTATCCGTCTGTGCCTACGAAAGCATTGGGGTTGGAGGGATTGCAAGGTGAGGCGGACGAGTTCCAGCTGCAATAGTCTTCCAGCTCGTTGTTGCCCCAGCCACTCGCGCCAGTGTCATAGCCCCAGACGGTGGGATCTGGCTGCTGGTTGGCGCCTGTGGTATTGGTAAATTCGTCGCTCCAGACCAGAGTGCCGGAGGCGATGTTAGGCGCAAAGGCTTGGGTGATGACCTCGCTGGCCTTGTCTCCCGAGGCAGTTGCATAGGCGTTGAGCGTGAGGTTCGAAGCCACCAGGAACGGAGCCTCGTATACCGGCGAAGCTGTGGTCGGAGTGCTGCCGTCAACCGTGTAATAGATCGTGGCGCCTGAGGTGGTTGTTGCCAGCGACACAATCTGCGCGCCAGCCTGCGCGGCCTTGGTTACAATCTTCGGCGCTGCGGCCTGTGTTTGAGCTGGCTGAACGGGGGCAGTAGCGGCGCTTCCACCGCCGCATGCGCACATCAGGCACATACATAAGAGAGTCAAGCCGGACACCGTTTTACCTGCTCGCATTTCAAACGCCTCAGTATCGCGACTGAAGAACTAACCCCAGCGCAATCTAAACCTTGTAGCACTGGACTTCAATGGCGGTCAATTCGGCGCGATGGACAGTTTAGCCGGTACGAAAAGGCGAACGGCTGGGAGAACGGAAGGTCACGCTTTGGTAGTTATGCTTGTTCCAAGGTATCCTCAGGAAAATATTGCCGGAAGAGCGAATGAACCCGCTCGCTCTCAGCTTTAGCCACCGAAGCTGCCACCCGCGAGCGTACTTCCGGCGAATTGTGGACGCGGCTGATTGCCTCCAGAGCAGAAGCGGCCTGCCGCGGATCGCGCTCGATCACGTCCAACAGAAAATCCATTCCTTCCGGCAGGCGCGTCAGCACGATCGCATGATCCAGCACCGAAGCGAACCAGGTATCCGCGCCCTTGCGCCTGCGGTTGATCAATAATTCAAGGGCTGCCTGCTCGTGAGTCTCCGCCAGGGCAAAGGCTGCCTCGGCTGCCGATTCTTCAGCATCGTCCAGAAAGTCTGCTACGAGCGCGATGGTTCCCGACTTGTCAGGATGATCCATGGACAACAGCGCGGAGAAGCAGGCGCCCAGAACCTCGGGATCCTCCTTGCGAACAAGCACCCGCAACTTCAGGATCAGTGCCGCGCTCAAGCCGCCTACATGGCCGATGGCCCGCGCCGCCTCCATGCGCACAGTCTTTTCCCGGTCGACCAAGGGATCCAGCAGATAGTCCAGAAGCTGAGCATTGCTCAACCCGTGGCAAGTCACCAAGGCGTGGGCACAGGCGCTTCGAAGCGTACCGGCAGTATCGGATTGGCCGCCCCAGACTGGCTCCTCCTGAGTGTGACGCAGCCCGCGAAGATAGATATCTGGATTTTGGCACTCCAGTTTGACCAGCGCTTTTACCAGCGCGTTCTTAGCCCAGCACTGCGGATCGCTCTTCACGGCGTCCTCAAAAAATCTCTCAAAAGCGGTCAGCACCTCGGGGAGCACTGTAGTCAGACGGTGGTCCATCACAATTTGCGCCGCCTTAGCCACCAGATAGTTGTTTGCATGACCCAGCGCTTTGCGTACCCGTTCAGTTCCAGCATCATCCAGAGTCCGCCTGCTCATGGCTTCGAGCATTTCCAACTCGCGCTCAAAAGATCGATTGACGGGCAAACGCACCCCTCTTGGGCCTACGCCGGCCTTAACTATCGTCGGCCTCATTTCGCTCCCCCCTCGAAACGCAAACTTTCCCCCCGGGGCTTCGCGCCCTCACGCCATAAAATACTCCTCCTGTGGGCGATGTACCAGGATTGCGTTGGTACCCTGTTCCCGCTCAAGTTCGTATCCTTGCTCACGCGCACAGCAACGGAGTCTTGCTCAAGTAATTGGAGTATCTGCGTCTGATCTTCAAGATTTGGACACGCTGGGCATCCAGAAAGTTACGCGAATTACGGTACTTTTGATTAAAACAATTGATTACTTGGTCAGAATCAGTGTTTCTGGTCACCCAAGGCTCCCTGTGAAAGAATTCAGCCAGTGCATTAGCTATCTCGGCTGAAAACCCAGGCAAATGTCGAGAACAAGCAAAATTGCCCGCCTCACAGAACTTCTTGGCTTCTAGTGAAGCAGGGCCGCTGATCGTGACAACGGGGCGGCCGATTTCATCCCGTTCGCCAATACTCAAAGGCTCGAAAGGGACCACCATTGTGGGCTGCCTACCCTGCGGCTGGAGCGATACGAAAGAACGCTCGATTTCGTGGTCCGTATTGTCGGAGTAGTAAATGGTCACTTCATTGCCCAGACTGCTGCAGAAATAAAATGCGATTGTGCTGAGGATGAAAGCCTCCAAAGGCCTTCACCTCTTCCCCTGGTCTTCCGGAGTCGGAAGACGCCCCTCTTCTATGATGCAGGCAGTCCCCCATAAGGCAGTCCTAAGCTGTCATTGACTCTTCAAGATTGCCAACTCGTTCGTATAGCGGAACAAATCACCCGACGATTAATCTGTATAAATTTGAGCACTCAAGAATGGGGATTTAGGCATATTGGATGGTTTGGCACCTGCAGAGAAAATGCTTCCAAGATTAATTCGATGGAATCAACTCGACGCCAGCTGCGTCCCTAGAACCCATCTCATAAACATTTTGTGGGTTGAATTCTGCGAATCTGTAGTAGCTCAAGGCGTCTCTGCGGACTG
>Ga0302326_10001095_pt1 | contig 70702 bp, 65 predicted proteins | sample Palsa_T0_3_FD_202264 | JGI IMG/M metagenome (GOLD analysis project Ga0302326, IMG submission 202264) | Peat permafrost microbial communities from Stordalen Mire near Abisko, Sweden - Palsa_T0_3 | ecosystem: Environmental > Terrestrial > Soil > Palsa > Peat permafrost | place: Sweden: Abisko... | reverse complement strand
CGCCTGCATGGATCTCCGCGTGTTTACTGGTCGGCTTACGATGCTGCCCAGATCGGAAGTCTGGCAGCACAACTCATCAGTCATGAGTCCGGTGAGTGTTGGGTCATCTTCGACAACACAGCCGCAGGCGAGGCGTTGAAAAATGCCTTGGAACTAAGAACGCTGTTGACGGATTGATTTATCGATGTGTCGCACTTTGAACAGAATCCAGGCCGCTGCCGCGTAACATCAGTGCGTGAAGCTGCCCGTCCCAAGCCCGCTTTGCTGCCCCGGAACCAGGGGCATGGGCGACGGCAATGTGGAGACTGTGCAGGTGAGCTCCGATTTTGGGGATCGGAACTTCCGTCCCGGCTATCGCAATTGTCGATAACTCCGAATATCCAGACACGAGACCGGATCACGCCGATAATCAAAAGGCAGTTGCTCGAATCGCAACATCGGGGCGAACTGCTGATTTTTTTGGAGCGGGAGACCGGGATCGAACCGGCGACATTCAGCTTGGGAAGCTGACGTTCTGCCACTGAACTACTCCCGCAACCTATTTAGAATCAAAAGTATGCACCATATTGGAGGCTTCCACGACACCACACAAGACCACTACTGATGCACCAGAATTTGGAACGGCACTCGCGAAGATGCAAGCGTGGAGTCCAACAGACAGCGGTATCAGGCAGGCAGCGTTCGTAAAGCTTCCCGTTCCCAAGGGTTTGCTTGGGAATTCAGGTTTTATCATACCGATGAAAGCGGCCAACGTAAACTCAAGGTCCAAACGTTCGACTCCGAGACGTACAAAACGGAGAAGGAATGAGCGATTACGAAGCGCTTGTTACGAGCCCAATGGCGTCCCGGCTCAAAGTCTGTTTAGTTACAGGAAGTAGTTTCCAAGGATCGCGAGCTATTCGCGATTTCCAGTTGGGATAATCGACGACATAGAAGATAGGCCGATCTGTGAGCTTGAGCTCACTCCAACTGAGCGGCAGAGAAACGGGAGCTCCTGCACGAGCGCGTGGGCTAAATGCAGCGACCGCAGTGGCGCCACGTTCGTTGCGGAGATAGTCGAGATAGATCTTGCCGCTTCGCACAGACTTTGTCATCTTGGACACATAAACGGCAGGGTCAGACTTCTCAAGTTCGACCACGAAGCTGTGCGCAAACTGTTTGATCTTTGCCCAGTCTTGCTCAGGTTGGATCGGCACGACGACATGGAGACCTTTACCGCCAGTGGACTTGAGGAACGATTCGAGTCCAAGTGCTTTAAGCCGCTTCCGCACTTCTGTTGCAGAGTCGGCAAGGGTACGCCAGGAGATGGCTGTGTCCGGGTCGAGATCGAAAATGATGCGGTCCGGGTGTTCGAGATCATCATTTCTGGATCCCCACGGGTGCAGTTCGAGAACGCCCATTTGAGCCAGGGCCGCCAGTCCTTCTGGCGTAGAGATGGTTATGTATGGCTCCAATTCGCCTGTCTTCTTGTCGGGTACGTCGATCGTCTCGATCCCGGGCCCGAGCGTTGCGCTCGTGTGCTTTTGAAAGAAGCATGGTTTGGTCGAACCCTCCGGACAGCGGACCAGAGACAGAGGCCGACCGATTATCTGTGGCAACATATGCGGAGCGACCGCCCAGTAATAGTCGGCCAGTTGCTGCTTAGTCAGTTTCGACTCAGAATCGATGATCTTATCTGGGTGGGTCAGGCGGATGGGAGCGTGGTTCGAGGCTGGCCTGATCGCTTTCGCGACTACCGCCGCTGCTCGGGGTGAAGCAACAGAATGAGATGCCTCTGCGGAGCTTGCGGCTCGTCGCGCGGTGCGAGGTTTTGGAGCGGGCTCCTCCTTGCGGACTTCGTCGGCAGGCTTATCTTCGCGAAGACCTTGGAATGAGGCTTGGCGCACGAGGTTGTCGGCTGTCCATGTGGCAAACCGGACCTGTGCAACGAAAGTGGGCTTGACCCAGACGGCTCCACGGCGAGCCTCGGCAGGCACGTTTGAGAATGGGTTGCTGGACTGGCGGAGCGTTTCCAACCGCGTTCGGATCAAGGCATGGGTTTTTTGCGTGAACCCCGTTCCTGTGCGCCCCGCATAGACCAGCTTCCTGTGAGCATCGAAGTAACCGAGCAGCAGCGAGCCGACGCCGTGTATACCTGCGTGCCCCTTCGCAGGCAGGGTGAAGCCTCCTATAACGAACTCCTGCTCGTGGATACACTTGAGTTTGAGCCATGAAGTGGTGCGCCCCGAGGTGTAAGGTGCATCTGCGCGCTTCGCAATGATCCCCTCGGCGTGCAACTGACAAGCATTCTCGAAGACGATTGCGGCATCTGTGTTCAGATGTTCAGAGAGCCGGAGATCCGGCTCCGCTTTTTCAAGCAGCGTAGCGAGGAGGGCTTTGCGTTCGCTGAGCGGAAGGCCTCGGAGATTGTGACCATTGAGATGCAGAAGATCAAATAGGAAGTAGGTGAGCGGCTTCCTCACACCCTCCTGAAAAGCAGCCTGCAGATCGGCGAAGCTGGTGTTGCCGTCTTCGCTCAGCACGACGATCTCTCCGTCCAGCAGAGCCGACGTGGCTGGCAGTCTGGAGACCTCCGCAGCAACAGTCTTCATGCGGTGGGTCCAGTCGAGTCCGGTGCGAGTGAGTAATTCGACTTTGCCTTGATCGAGACGCGCCTGGATGCGATAGCCATCGAGCTTGAGTTCGTTGAGCCAGCCGGCGTTGGACGGAGGTTGAGTCGTCTGAGTGGCAAGTTGCGGATGAATAAAGTGCGGCAACGGCTCTTTTGGGTACTTCGAAAGAGACTCCGAAGACACTGCTTCGCTTTTGTTACTATCCTTGCGAATCCATGCCTTTTTGCTGCCGGTGTCCTTGGAGTTCCAGATATGGTCTTCATTCGCGGCGATCTGTTCCAGCGAGCGCTTTGTGACGACGGAGTCAGGCGCTTCTTCAGTGATAGGTTTGTCTTTCTCCGTTCGCTCAAAGGGATCGTGTTCTTTGATGAGCAGCCAATTGGGCTTCTTCTCGCTCGCGGCCTTGCCTCCCATGCGCACAAGTGTCCAATTGCCCTTCATCTTGCTGCCATGAAGAGTGAACTTGAGTGAGCCCGCACGTAGACCAGCATCGACATCCGTGTGCCCAGGTTGTGGCTCCCACGTGCCCTGGTCCCAGATCATCACCGTGCCGCCTCCGTATTGGCCTTGCGGGATGATGCCCTCGAAGCCCCCGTAGTCTATGGGGTGGTCTTCTACTTGGACGGCGAGGCGTCGATCGCCAGGATAGTAGCTAGGTCCTTTTGCGCAGGCCCAGCTCTTCAAGACTCCGTTCCAGCCGAGGCGGAAGTCGTAATGGAGGTGCGACGCAGCGTGCTTCTGGATCACGAACGGAAGTCCCGTTTTCACCCGGGGGTTGTTTGATGAAGAGCTCTTTTCGCTCTTCAAATCACTGCCTTTAGGCTCCGATGTGACGTTGAAATCCCGCATCGAATGGTAGCGGGCAAGCTGCTGATCGACAGCGTCCGAGGCCTGTGAAGCCTTTGCGCTGGAGGCGTTACTCCGCTTGGGCTTGGCTGGTGCGAGGCCGGTTCCAGCTCCGGACCCTTTCGCGGCCACCTTTTTGGGTGCGACTCTCTTCGTGGACTTGACCTTCACAGACTCGTCGGGCGTTTTCTTTGCATTGGCCATGGCTCTCAAGCAGACTTGCGGGTGCGGCTCGCTTTTGCCTTCACATCTGGCTTAACAAGCTTCGGTCCCTTTTTCAGAGTGGCTGCTGATTTCTTCACGGCCTTCGCTCGGGCCGGGTCCGAGTCATCTGCTCCAGACTTTACGCTCTTGCGCAATGCATCCATCAGGTTGATCACCTTGCCGGAGCGCGGGGCAGGCTCGTCCTTCGGAAGAGGCGCATTATTGATCTTGGCCTCGACCATCTCTTTCAGCGCCGCTTCGTATTCGTCGTGGAACTTCTCCGGGACGAATTTCGCGGCTTTCCGTTGAATAAGCTCTTTCGCCAATGCCAGCTGATCAGAGTCAATCGTAGTTTTCTTGATTGAGGAGAAGTACTCGGCAGGATCGCGCATTTCCTCGGCATAGCGCAGAGTGTATGCCGTCATGCCGCGGCTGCCTGCGCTCTCGTCTTTCGCCTCAGGCGAGGCCGAGATCGCGATCAGATGCTCGCGTCCCCCAAAGGCGATCTTGCCCACGGCCGCTTTCTTCGTCGACCGAAGAGCCTCGCGAATGACTGAAAATGCCTCCGTCTGATTCTCTCCCTCCGGTGTGACGAAATAGGGCTTCTCGAAGAACGCGGGATCCAGATCGCCCAGGTCGACGAACTGCGAAATGGCTATAGCATGGCGAGAGGGGATACGAAGGTTCTCAATCTCAGAGGGCTCGATGGTGATGTACTCACCCTTGCGGTACTCATAACCCTTCACGATGTCGTCCTTCTCCACCGCACTGCCATCGGAACCGTCGTCGCCCGTGACCTTCTGGTGGTGGATTCGTTCGCCGGTTTTGCGAGAAATCTGATGGAAATGGATCTCACTCTTCACCTCGACCGCAGGAAAGAGGCTGACGCCGAAAGAAACGAGAGATATTTGGATCTGGCCGGACCAGAAGGGACGGGGCATGGCTGAATGTCTCCGATTACTTGGGTGCATCTCGGCGGCTCGGGGATGCCTGGCGATTGCTCAAACGAAATGACTTGAACATTCGGCACGGCAGGAATTTCGTCGTGCGAGAGACGCAGCCAATTGCTGAAGGCGAGAATCAGCAGTCTCTTTTATAAGGAGTTCATAAAGATTGCTGCACATGCGCAGAAACTAGGAATAGTCTGAATTTACCCCCCCGAGATAGGATATTTGTGAAAGTCCAACCTCTCTGCGGGTTCATACACCGTTGTAATCCTGATCGAACTCACGACGCAATTTGCCTAAAATGTTATGCGCTAGTTTCCATAAAATGGAGGCCGGGCGATCTCATAGGAGCAGAAGCCGAGCATGTCTGCGGGGTTACTGGTTGCGACGTTGCTGGACTAGGCGTTGCTGGACCATTCGCTGGGTTTCGCTCGTGGGCTCTGACAGTGCTTTAGTCCCAAAAAACGCATAAATTGCGTTTTCGCGGCTAACCTTTCCGGACCTCCAACTCGGACGGGAAGCCTGTAGATAGGCAGAAACTTGGCCTCCAAGAGCCACAACTCGTTCGTCTGCAACAAACCTCTCGCCCATCCCCACCCCTGACCGAGTAAGCTGAACTCCACAGGAGCAACACACCGTGTTTCAGCCGCAAACGTACGCCATCGCTCTCTTCCTCATGGTCGCGAGCATGTTCTGCTGGGGATCGTGGGCCAATACCATCAAAGCCTGCGCCGGCTACCGATTCCAACTCTTCTACTGGGACTACGTCCTTGGCCTCGTCGCCGGAGCCCTGCTCTGGGGCTTGACCCTCGGCAGCCTGGGCAGCAGCGGCCGCTCGTTCTTTGACGACATCGCGCAGGCAGACCGTCACCATCTCGAACTTGCCATTGCAGGCGGCATCATCTTCAACGTCGCCAACCTGCTCATCGTCGCGGCCATTGAGATTGCAGGGCTGGCGGTTGCGTTTCCCGTCGGGATCGGTCTCGCGTTGATCGTCGGAGCGGTCAGCAGCTATATCCTGTCGCCCAGCGGCAATCCCATCATCCTTTTCAGTGGCATCGCTCTGGTCGTCGCCGCTATCGTATTCGACGCCCTGGCCTATCGTCTTCGCGAAGCGCAGCGAAAGTCACTAAGCCTCCGAGGCGTTGTCATCAGCCTCGTCGGCGGACTCTTGATGGGCAGTTTCTACCCGTTTGTTTCCAGGGCCATGACGCCAGATTCGTCCGGAACCGGCGCGCTCGGCCCCTACGCCATCGCCCTCATCTTCGTTCTGGGCGTTGCTCTCTGCGCCATTCCAGTCAACTACCTGCTGATGCGCAGGCCGCTTGACTCAAGCGCCCCAGTCGCCATGAGCGGCTATTGGAAAGCCAAGGGATCATGGCACCTCTGGGGCATCCTCGGCGGAGCCATCTGGTGTACCGGCGCAGTCTTCAACTTTGTAGCCTCACGCGCCAACATCGTTGGTCCCGCCGTCTCCTATTCCATCGGCCAGGGAGCAACCATGATCTCCGCTGCATGGGGCGTATTCGTTTGGCGCGAGTTTGCCCAGGCTCCGCAGCGCTCCAAAACATTCCTGGTCTGGATGTTTGTCCTATTCCTAATTGGATTGACTGCGATTGCCCTCGCACCGGTCCTATAGTTACGATCGAAACGGCCACTCCAAATCCGAGGAGAATCATCATGCCAGCGGCCAGCGGCGCAATCGCGAAGAAACCCATAATAGTGGTTGGCAGCATCAACATTGATCTGGTGGCGAACACCGAGCGCATCCCCGGCGCAGGCGAAACAGTAACCGGCCAGGATTTTCAGATTCATCACGGTGGCAAAGGCGCAAACCAGGCCGTTGCCGCAGCTCGCCTCGGCTACCCCGTGCAAATGATCGGCCGCGTTGGAGACGATGCCTTCGGCAGCCAGCTTCGCACGGGCCTTGAAACCGCTGGCGTAGATACCGCCTCTGTCGCCACCACCCCGGGCTCTTCCGGAGTCGCTGTAATCGTCGTCTCCGGCTCCGGCGAAAACAGCATCGTAGTCATTCCCGGGGCAAACGCCCACGTCACGCCAGCAGATCTCGACGCCAACATCGAGATCCTGCGCTCTGCCGGCCTGGTTCTGACTCAGCTCGAAATTCCTCTCGAAACCGTCCTCCACCTGGCCTCCATCTGCGCCCGCGAAGGTGTGCCCCTGATCCTCGACCCCGCGCCAGCCAGAGAACTCCCGCAGGACCTTTTCCGTCACGTCGCCTGGTTCACACCCAACGAAACCGAAGCTGCGTTTTTCGCCGGCAACACAGCGGGCACAACAAGCGCGAGAGACCAAGCGCCAATTGCAAAAATCCTTCTTGAAAAAGGCGTTCAGGGCGTCATCCTCAAGCTCGGCTCTCAAGGCGCTTACATTGCTTCCGCGGACGGTCTCGCCCAATCCATTCAGTCTTTCCCAGTCCACGCCGTTGATACCACAGCCGCCGGAGACTGCTTTAACGGCACCTTCGCCGTGGGCCTGCTCCTCGGGAAGAGTCCAGTTGAGAGCGCGCGCTTCGCATCGGCAGCCTCCGCGATCTCAGTGACTCGGCCAGGCGCTCAACCCTCCATGCCGGAAATGGCCGAGGTGGGGCAGTTGCTGTCGAGCGGAAAGGTTCCTACCAAAGTTCTATGAGGCTTCGTATGCAGCAATCCAAGATTATGCGGATTTCGTGCGCGAGATGCACCTTCCTGCGCCTTACAACCAGTTTTTCCAAACTCGCTTTGTTTCGCTCCGTCGCAGCCCTCATCCTCGCTTGCACCGTCCTCGCCGCCCCCGCGCAAGACACCAAGTTCCCACCCCAGAATGGCCTGATCCCCGTCCCGTCTTGCCTGGATGAGCCCTGGCCCGGCAATCTGCGCGCCTGCAACAGCCAGAACGGTGGATGCGCCGATGAATTCAAAGCATGCAGGGCTCAATTACAAGAATGGCGCAAGGATGTCTTCCACTGGCGCGATGAAACCCGCATTCGCGTCGGCTACACCGATGCCGAGTACCAGCGCCAGGAGCTCAAATGGGCGCAATCCAGCTTCATGCAACCGCAGATGATGGTCGAGGATCGTTTCTTCTACGACCGCGCCACCGGCAAGTACACTGTCGATCGCTATCTGGAAGACGTAAACAAGCGTTACGGCGGCATCGACAGCGTCCTTGTCTGGCAAAGTTACCCCAACATCGGCATTGATAGCCGCAGCCAGTACGACCTCATCCGTGCTCTGCCCGGCGGCATCCCAGCTCTTCGCGCCATGGTTGACGACTTCCACAAGCACGGCATTCACGTCCTTTTCCCGGTCATGATCTGGGACCAGGGCACTCACGACGAAGGTATGACCTATTGGGATGCCACCGCAAAAATCATGGCCCAGATCGGCGCCGATGGCGTCAACGGAGATACCCTCGAAGGCATGCCGAGAGCATTCCTCGACGCCTCCGACAAGGCTGGCCATCCCCTCGTCCTCGAGCCTGAAGGCTATCCCAGCTCCAATGAAATGCTCGCCTATAACAACATGAACTGGGGCTACTGGCGCTATCCCTTTTCGCCCCTTGTCAGCGAAGGCAAGCTGATTGAGCCGCGCCACATGGTCAATGTCTCCGACCGCTGGAATCGCAGCAAAACCGACAATCTGCAATTTGCCTTCTTCAACGGCGCAGGCCTCGAAACCTGGGAAAATGTCTGGAGCATCTGGAACGGAATCACTCCCCGCGCCGCCGAAAGCATCCGCCGCGTTGCCACCGTCGACCGCGCCGTCGCGCCCTTTCTTGTCAGCCAGGATTGGGAACCGCTCACGCCCACGCTCCAATTCGGGGTATTCGCCACCGGCTGGCCGCTCGCCGATGAAAAAGTATTCACCGTCATCAACCGCAACGAGTACGACCTTACCGGTCCTCAGCTCGAACTGCCATTCAAGCCCGGCCTCCACTATTACGATCTCTGGCACGGTGCAGAAATCACTCCCCAGCGCAACGGCGACACGGTCACCCTAAGTTTCGATATTGAAGGCCACGGCTTCGGCGCACTCTTCATCACCCCGGAGCTGAACAACCCGGCAATCCAGGCGCTGCTCAAGACCAGCGAAACCTGGAACGCGACCCCACTCGCCTCTCTGTCCGACATCTGGCATCCGCTGCCTCAGCAGATAGTGCCAATCACCAAAACACCCCGTCCAAAATCCGACCCAAGAGACATGGTCAAAATCCCCGCCGCCGACTTCCTCTTCCGAGTCAACGGTCTCGAAATCGAAGGCAATAACTGGGCTGGCCTCGACGTCCAGTATCCATGGGAAGACTCACCTCGCCGCCACCATCTTCACCAGATCCACATCCCCAGCTTCTGGATCGACAAGTACCCGGTAACCAACGCCGAATTCAAGCAATTCCTCGACGCCACCCACTACCACCCCAAAGACGACTACAACTTCCTCAAGGACTGGGTTGACGGCGTCTTCCCGCACGGCTGGGATACCAAGCCCGTCACCTGGGTTTCAGAAGAAGACGCCGCCGCCTACGCAGCCTGGGCAGGGAAGCGTCTTCCCCACGAATGGGAGTGGCAATACGCGGCTCAGGGTACCGATGGCCGCGCTTTCCCCTGGGGAAATCTATGGGATGGTCTGGCCGTTCCCGCTCCTGACAGAGCCCGCGACCTCACCTCGCCCGACAACGTCGATGCTCACCCCACCGGCGCAAGCCCTTTCGGTGTCATGGACATGGTAGGCAACGTCTGGCAGTGGACCGACGAGTACCAGGACGAGCACACCCGCACCGCAATCCTGCGTGGCGGCAGCTACTACCAGCCGCAGGGCTCTATCTGGTACTTTCCACAGGCTTACCGCAACACGGAGCACAGCAAGTACCTGCTCATGGCGCCTTCAAAAGATCGCGCAGGCACACTCGGCTTCCGTTGCGTTGTGGATGCGGAGTAGCAATGCTTCGCCTGTGATCTCAAAGTACCCAGATACGATTCGCCCCGACAACCAATCCAAGCGTGAGCACCGCAATGAGCACCTCGCCCAGCACTCCCACCGCAAATGGCTTCAAACCCTGTCGCGAGAGTACGCGAGAATTCGTCCTCAACCCGACCCCGGCGAAAGTCAGCAGAAACGCCCAGCGTGAGAGATTGGCGAGACTCTTCACCTGATCCGCATTGAACGCACCCAGCGAAACCGCCGCCGAAATCACCAGAAACCCCAGCACAAACTTGGGAAACTTCGTCCAGAGAAAAGCGGCCTTGTTACCGATCGCTCCGGCTTGCCCCTTGCGTGCCCAGTAAATGGCGTATCCCAGCACCACAAATCCGATCATGGCATTCCGGCACGTCTTGGTCAGCACCGCAACCTTTCCCGCCGCATCCGAAAACAGCGCCCCGGCTGCTGTAGCCTCTGCCGTATTGTCGACCGCCAACCCAGCCCATAAACCGTATCCGTGATCGCTCAGGTGAATCGCGTGGCCGATCAGAGGAAACGCCACCAGCGAAATCGCCCCCAGAGCCAGAATTGCCGCAATCGCAAACGAAGAGTCCTCGTCATCCGCCTCGATCGCACCCTTTGCCGCAATAATCGCAGACACGCCGCACACCGCCGACCCAATCGCCAGCAGATTGATCAGCTTGGGACGCAACCCAAAAGCCCGTCCCAGCGCCGTCATCAGCAGCAGCGCTCCGCCAATCTCCACAAACACCAGCAGCAGGCTGACGCCGCCCAGTTTCAAAATGTCCCCCAGCAAGAATCGCGATCCCAGCAGCACGATCCCCGCCTTTAGCCAGAACTCGTACGTGTCGATCCCCGCCTGAAAGATCGCCGGCAGCCTGACCAAATTCCCCACAATCAGCCCGATCACAATCGCCCATAGCACATACTCGATGTTTGGGAAGACGATGTGATGAGCTTTCGTATATCCATTGATCGACTGCTCGATCCATTTCGCCGCCAGCCCAATCACCGCCAGCAGCAGAATTCCTGGGACCAGCCCCGTCACGCGCCACAGCGCATTCTGCCGTGCATCCCCCACCGTTACAGAAGTCGCCATTCGTCCCCCTTACCACCAAACATGTTGCAACACGCCCAGCTTCACCAGCGCCGCCAGCAGAAAAGCCAGCAGCACCGCCCACCAATCGAGCGACAGTCCAAACCCGCCTTTGCCCACAGTAGCCTTAACTTCCGCGGTATTTTCCGGCATATAGAACCCCCAATTCAAGCTACCAAAAACAGAAAAGGCCCACACGCCCCATTGGCTGACGTGTAGGCCGTATACAAACCAGTTGTCGAAGTCCTAACTCAGACCTGAACCTCCGGGATGCAGCCGCACACGTGTGCGACGACAACAACAGTCGCAGCAACATGCGCCAGCAATGCGTCCAGAGTCCATGTCGCGTTTATACCAAGCTCCTCATGATTTGTCATCCTGAGCACAACGCAGAACCTAACCCTACCACCCCAGCACATAAGCAAAGATCAGCGGAGCCACAATCGTTGCATCCGACTCAATGATGAACTTAGGGGTGTCCACGCCCAGCTTCCCCCACGTGATTTTCTCATTCGGTACCGCTCCTGAATACGAACCATAGCTCGTAGTCGAGTCGCTGATCTGGCAGAAGTAAGCCCACAGCGGCACCTCAGGCCGTTGCAAATCCTGGTGCAGCATGGGCACCACGCAGATCGGAAAATCGCCTGCAATCCCGCCCGCGATTTGGAAAAATCCCAGCGGCGTTTCAGAAGTAATCTTCGTATACCACTCCGCCAGCTCCATCATGTATTCAATGCCGGTGCGCACCGTATGCACCTTCTTCACATCGCCTGAGATGCAATGCCCCGCGTACATATTGCCCAAGGTTGAGTCCTCCCAACCAGGCACAAAGATAGGCAGATTTTTTTGCGCTGCAGCCAAAAGCCAGCTATTCTTAGGTTCGATCTGATAAGAAGCTTCCAGATCTCCCGAGAGCAAAATCTTGTACATGAACTGATGCGGGAAATAGCTCTCATTGGCCTGATCCGCGCGCATCCACTCCTTCAGCACCACCTTCTCAATACGCCGCATCGCCTCCATCTCCGGGATGCACGTATCGGTCACGCGGTTCATATGCCGGTCCAGCAGCTTTACCTCATCCTCAGGCGTCAGATCGCGATAATTCGGCACGCGCTCATAGAAGTCATGCGCCACGAGATTGAACACATCCTCTTCGAGATTTGCCCCGGTGCAGGTGATCCCATGCACCTTATCCTGCCGAATCATCTCCGCCAGCGACAGCCCCAACTCCGCCGTGCTCATAGCCCCGCCCAGCGTCACAAACATCTTGCCGCCGCCATCAATCAGCTTGATATAGCCTTCCGCCGCATCCACCAGCGACGCCGCATTGAAGTGCCGATAATGATGCTTGATAAATTCTTTAATTGCCAAGAAAGTACTCCTTACGGCATAGAATGCCATCCTCGAAATTACCACATTCAGATTTAGATTGCGTTGATCGAGAGCGTCTCGCAACGCCGCGGCTCAAGCCAAGCAAGAAGCTCATTGAACTTATGGAGCACAAGCTCTTGCAGAAACTCAATTTATAGCGCGCACACCGGTAAACAACCCGGCAATCCCAAACGTATACGGTGTCCAACGAACCTCAGCGAAGCCTGCCTCACGCATCATCGCCAGCATCTCCGCAGGAGGAGGAAACTTGCTAACCGAAGCAGGCAGGTAGTTGTACGCGCTGTCCTTGCCCCCGATAAGCCTGCCGATCACCGGCAACACGTGCCGGAAGTAAACCTGGTAGAGCTTTCCAAACAGCCCGTCCGGCTCGCTGAAATCCAGAATCCCCACCTGTCCGCCCGGCTTCAGCACCCGATGAAACTCCGCCAACCCTGCGCGGTAATTGGCCAGATTTCGGAACCCAAATGCCGTAATAATCAGATCCAGCGATTCAGCTCGGAGTGGCAAATGCAGCGCATCTGCCTCTAATGCAACTGCGTCTCCATGTTTCGCAAACGGTCCACTGAATTTGCGCGCGCCCCGGCTCAGCATTTCGCGAGCAAAATCCGCCGCAATCACCGGTCGCGCTCCGCTGGGACGTAGCTTCAACAGTGCCATCGTCATATCCCCGGTGCCGCAGCAGATATCCAGAATCGAAGCATCCGGATCAGCGAGAATCGCACGAAAACGCCGCGCCGTTCGCCACCACCAAAGCCGGTCGATGCTCGCCGACAGCACATGATTGACCAGGTCATACCGATCAGCAATCGAGTTGAACATCGATTGCACAGCCAGCGAAGCGCTCACCTCATCTGCGGCGCCCTCAGGCGTCGCGCCTTTGGCGGCGGCGTTTCCGATCCCACTGGCAATTGTTTTCGCAGGCATCGCTAAGCCACGCTCTCAGTCCTGTCGGGTAACGCCTTGGCCAGCGCCAGCATGTACTTCGCCGCCTCAAGCAACTCGTCCGCGGAAACATCCTCGACCACGCACGCATCGCCCACGCCCACCGGCAACACAAACCGACGCACATTTCCGAGATGCTTCTTATCCTTGGCAGTCGCGTCCACCAGCTTCTGCGCGTTCAGTTTCAGCGCCGGCAGCGGCCCGTAGAGATATACCAGCCGCATCAGCCGGTCGAATTGGGCAGTGCTGAGCGTCTCTCTTCGCCGGCCCAGGTAGAGCGCTGCAATCAGCCCCCACCCCACTGCCTCGCCATGCAGCAGTTGCTTGTAACGGGTCACGGATTCAATCGCATGGCCTAGCGTATGCCCCAGGTTCAGAATCATGCGCAAACCGCTCTCGCGCTCGTCCTTTCCTACTACCTCAGCCTTCATCCGGATTGAAGCCGCAATTACTTTTTCGAGCGCCGCTGAATCTCGTCCCAGAATCTTCGCGGAGTTCTCTTCCATATAGAGCACCAGCCCGCGATCGCGAATGATTCCCGCCTTCACGCTCTCAAACAGCCCCGCGCGCAACTCCCGGTCCGGCAACGTCCCCAGCAGCTCCATATCCGCAAACACCGCCAGTGGATGATGAAAATTTCCAACAAGATTTTTTCCTTCGGGCAAGTTCACGCCGACCTTGCCGCCCACCGAAGAATCCACCTGCGAAAGAAAGGTCGATGGAACCTGAAAGTAGTCGATTCCGCGCATGTAAATGGCAGCTAGAAACCCGCCCACGTCGCCCACGATCCCGCCGCCAAAAGCAATCAACAGGGAACTGCGGTCTCCGCCCGCCTTGGACATCTGCCGCAGCAGCTTCTCGACCGACCTAAGTGTCTTGTGCCGTTCTCCAGGAGCCAGAAACAGCACCACCGGCTCAACCGAAAAGGATGCCAGAAAGCGCTTGTGCCAAAGCCCCCAAATCTCAGGCGAAGTCAGCACAAATACTCGCTTGGGCAGCTTGCGGCCCAACCCTGCGAGCACTCGAACCATCCGCGGTTCCATCGAATCGAGCAGCCCGGTGCCCGCAAATATCTGATACTTAGCCGAAGGAGTCTGAACCCGTACGATCTGCATCCTTTTAATCGTATCGCACAGCAGTCCAACCGGGCGGTGCTTCAGCTCTCGATTCTGAGCTGTGAGTGCCACATGCCTGCGCAAAACCCAAAACGGCAGAGCTGGTAGCTCCGCCGTTTTGGGTTTCTATCTGCCGCTAAATCCAGTAGCTATCGGCTATTTGTGTTCCCCACCGGCATGTCCGCCGCCACCATGTGCAGCTCCAGCACCGTGAGCTGCTCCACCGGCGTGCGCTGCGCTGGCGTGCGGTGCGCTATGAGATGCTGCTGGGGCATGAGAAGCGCCATGTGCTGCGCTTGCATGGGCCGCGCTCGGGCGAGCACCACCACCTGCGTGTTGCGCTTCACCAGCTCGGACACCCGATGCATGGCCATTGCGTTCTCCTGCTGCATAGGCGCGACCAGCGGCAGCACCGCCGCCACCGTGATACCTGCCTCCGCCGTCATTCACAAAACGGTGCTCACCCCAGCCGTGGCCGTATCCCCAGCCCGCCCACGGCCCCATACCCAGGAATATTCCGTTGTAAAAGTATCCCGAGCCGTAAAAGCCGACCGGTGCGCAGGCATACGGCGCATAGTCGTAGTAGCCGTATGAACACACTGGCTGAATACCAATACCAATGGTGACTTGAGCTTCGGTCGCAGGCGCCAATGCCATGGTCCCGAATGTCAGCAACGCAGTTGCGAGTAACGCTTTTGTTGAGAAGAATTTCTTAAGTCCGCGCATGTGTGACCTCCTTTGAGGCCTGTTCCCTGAGTACATCGGTGGAAATTGCGTGGAATGCTGTAGTGCCACAAGGAACTTGTCCGGCAAATGCAGCGAACATAAGGTTAAATAGACTAATCGACAAGTTGACCCGTTCATAAATTCCGCTTGCGATGTCGGCGTTCTGCTCTATCTATCCCTACGTTTCTAATCGTAGCCATCCGACTCGTCTGAGTCTGAGCAATACGAACCGCTGCGCCGGCTGCTAAGATATCGCGCCATTGTCGTTTGCCGCGCCAAACCCACTCCCTGATCCCTATTCCATTGTTCCTGTCTCTGAGTGATAGCCTCAAAGGTTATGTCTCAGGCAGAAGTTGTCGATTATCTCGTCATCGGAGCAGGCGTAGCTGGTCTGCGTGCAGCCATCTCCCTCGCCGATCACGGCCAGGTTCTCATCGTCACCAAGGAATCGCTGGGCGAGTCGAACACGCATTACGCTCAGGGCGGCATCGCCGTCGCCACAGAGGGCAGCGAAGACGTGGCTTTACATTTGGAAGACACGGTCGCCGCCGGCGCCGGCCTGGTGCATCGGCCAGCCGCCGCTGTGCTGGTTAACGAAGGCCCGGAGCGTGTGGCTGAGTTGATTGGGTGGGGCGCCGATTTTGACCGGCAAAATGGGGAATTGCTGCGGACGCGAGAGGCGGCTCACTCACATCCGCGCATCCTCCACGCCAACGGAGATGCGACTGGAGCGGAGATCAGCCGGTCGCTGGTGGCATTCGCGCGTGCCCATCCGCGCATCCGTTTTGCGGAGTGGACGATGGCGACGGCGCTGATTACAGACCAAGGAAGCGGTTTGGGAACGGGTTTGCAATGCTCAATCCCTGTCGCGCATTGCGCAATCGGCGCGCAACTGATGAGTGCCGCATTCACAGCCGCGCCGGAAAGCCATAGGACGGTCTACGCCCGTGCGATCCTCATCGCCTCCGGTGGAGCAGGTCAGGTTTATTCGGACACAACCAACCCCGCCGTCGCCACCGGAGACGGCATCGCCCTGGCCGCCGAGGCAGGAGCGGAGCTGGCCGACATGGAGTTTTACCAATTCCACCCGACGGCGCTCTCGCTTCCCGGCGTTCCGCGATTTCTTCTCTCGGAGGCTCTGCGCGGCGAGGGCGCGTACCTGCGCAATCACCTCGGTGAACGATTCATGGAGCGCTACCACGCGAGCCTGGAACTGGCTCCTCGCGATGTGGTGGCGCGAGCTATTGCGCGCGAAGGCATGGGAGATGAGCCGGGCGAATCGCGTCCGGTGTATCTGGACATGCGCCATGTGCGCGGAACAGATCTGACGCAGCGCTTTCCCGGCATCAGCCGCTACCTGGCCACGCATGGGCTTGCGCTCGAACGCGATCTGATCCCGGTGCGCCCGGCCGCGCATTACCTGATGGGCGGCATTCGCACGGATCTGGACGGGCGCACGACGGTCCGCGGCCTGTATGCCGCTGGAGAGGCTGCCTGCACCGGCGTCCATGGGGCAAACCGGCTGGCTTCGAACTCGCTGCTGGAAGGGCTGGTTTTTGGCGCGCGCGCGGCGCAGGCAATGCTGGCCGATAATCTGCCATTGCCGGGGATTGAAGCTGCCACCTCGCCCGCGGAGCAAATAGAGCAAATGGATATGGACGATGAGGCGCTGGTTGAGGTGCTCATTGCAAAGCTGCAGCGTTCGATGTGGGCCAATGCCGGGCTGTTGCGAGAGGAAACCACGATGCGCCGGGGCCAGGCGCATCTGGACGAGATCGAGTTATCTTTGGCGCGGTTTACGCAGCAGGGCAAAGCCAGCAGACGGCTGACCGAGGCGCGCGCACTCACTTCTGTGGCCGATTCGATCCTGCGCGCTGCTCTTGGTCGCAAAGAAAGCAGAGGCGCACACTTCCGCAACGACTTTCCCACCCGCGACGACAAGAGCTTCCGTAAGCATTCGATTCTTGTCCGGTCTGAGGGAGAAACTGATCGGCTTTCTTTTGAAGAGTGGTAAACTCCGGCTAGTCACGGTACCTTGATTCACGTAGGCTTTGCAGTGCCGGAGCCATCCTCCACGCGATCGTGAATCTCTTTTCGCAAAACCGAGTCTAAGTTTATGTGCACGCTGGAAAGTCACTGATTTCAAACAAAATGGGGTGACAGATTGCGGACTCGGAACGTCTTCCAATCGTGGAGTAAGGTCCTGCGCGGCCACACTCCCATGCTTTCTATAGAAATTACGCGCGAGTGCCCACTGCGCTGCCCAGGCTGCTATGCCTACGGAGACAACCATCTTGGCGGTCAGACCACGCTGCGCCAGCTCAACGATAAATCCGGCGACGATCTGGTCCGCGGCGTCCTCGCCCTCGTCGATCGCCACAAGCCCCTCCAGGTGACGCTCGTCGGCGGCGAGCCCATGATCCGCCATCGCGAGCTGAGCCGCATTTTGCCCGAGCTGAGCGACCGCGGCATCTTCACCATGGTCGTCACGAGCGCCATCATCCCCATCCCCGTTGAATGGATGCAAATCTCCCGCTTTACCGCCGCGGTCTCCATTGACGGTCTGCCCGAGCACCACGACGTCCGCCGCCATCCCGCGACATACGAGCGTATCCTCTCCAACCTCGCCGGCCGCCTCGTGAACATACACTGGACCATCACGGCACCCATGCTTGAACGCGATAGCTATCTCGAGGAGTACGTGAGCTTCTGGAGCGCCCGCGAAGAAGTGCGCTCCATCTGGGTTAGCCTCTACTCGCCCCAGCGCGGCGAGCAAAGCGCCGAATGCCTCACCCCGGCCCAGCGCGAGCGGGTGGCCCGCGAACTGCCCACGCTCCGCCAGCGTTATCCGAAGTTGCTCACTCCCAGCGGATACGCACAAGCGATGTTGAATCCGCCCGCTTCACCGCGCGATTGCACCTTTTCCCGCCTCTCTAAAAACTACTCCGCCGACCTCGAGACGCGCGTCGAACCATGCGTGCTTGGTGGCGACCCGGACTGTGCGCGATGCGGTTGTTCCGCCAGTGTAGCCACTCACTGGATCACCCAAACGCAGCTTGCGGGCCCGCTCAAAGTGAAGCACGTCCTGAGCGGCTCCATGCGCGTCGGCAACCTTGTCGCTCGCCTTCAAAACGCCCAACCCGCCTGGCGGGAGCGTGATCTGGCTACTCCAAAATCCCAAACCAGTCTCGTCCAAATCTCAACAGAATAGTCGTCTATTCGGCCTCGGCGCGGCGCCGTCCAGCAATCGGATTTGCGCGTAGCGCGAACCCTGTTCCCTAGTCCCTGTTCCCTAGTCCCTGTATCACCGACGCTGCAGCGCAAACTCCCAAGATCCCGACCATGATTCCCAGCGACCAGGTAATTGGCAGGTCTACCCAACGTGCCGCGAGCATCTTCAGCGCTACAAAGCCCAGCAGAGCGCCCAGCCCGTAATGCAGATAGTGAAAGCGGTCCAGCAGGCTCGACAGGGCAAAATACAGCGATCGCAGGCCCAATATCGCCGCGATATTCGACGTATAGACAACAAATGGATCGCGTGAAACCGCCAGCACTGCCGGAATCGAATCCACGGCAAAGAGCAAATCCGTCGCTTCGACGGCCAGAATCACCGGCAGAAGCGTCTTTGCGCCCCTCTGCATATGGGTAATCCAGTCGGGGACGGCATCCGCCGCTGAATTGCCCTTGAGCAGCCGGAACGCGGCATACAGCAAAATTGCCCCAAACACGTACGAAACCCAGGCAAACCGCGCCAGCAGCGATACTCCCAGGGCAATAAAGCAGGCGCGCAGCACAATCGCGCCGCCCACGCCCCATAGCAGCGCCCGATGCTGCTGCCGATGGCTTATGCCAAAGCCGCGAAAGAGAATCAGGAAGACGAACAGGTTGTCGACGCTCAGCGAAGTCTCAATTGTGTAGCCGGAGACAAATTCCAGAGCTGTTTGGCGCCCCTGTTCGTAGTTGAGCCAGAAGGCGAACCCAAGCGCCACCAGCGCTACGAAAAGGCTCCAAATCCACGCCAGCTTCGGCCGTGGCTCGTCGCGCCGGCTGTGGGGCAGCAGCGCATCTGCGACAATCAGGCCCAGCACTGCCGCATGAAAGCCGATCCACCACAGCAACGGCGCTCCAGCGATAGTGTGCCACAGACCGACTCGCAACATGCCCAGCATTGCTTGATGCTATCGCACCCTCCCCGCTTACTCTCGCCCCATAATTGCCGAATGAATTCCTTGCGAAGCCGCGACACCGTGTCTATCATTCAGCCTAAAGGGCTCAGAGGGAACCGAGAGCGAGATGCACGATCTCCATCAGTTGCTGCGCGTTACGCTTGCTTCCGTCCGCGACGCAGTCGTGGCCACGGATGAGGCAGCGCAAATCATTCTGTTCAATCCAGCTGCTGAAGCTCTCACTGGTTGGACCGAAGGGGAGGCCGTCGGCAGACCGATCGAGCAGGTTCTTGAGCTTCGCGAAAGTGGCAGCGACAGCCCGATACCCAACCCCGCCAAAGCAGTTATTCGCCACGGTGCGAGCGTCGGAGAATCCGCGCCAATCCTGCTCATCGGCAAGAGCGGCCGCCGTATCGCCATCGAGATAAGTGCTTACCCGCTGCGTGATTCCGCAGATAATGTCGAAAGTGATATCAAGGGCTGCGTACTTGCTTTCTACGACGTCAGCGAGGCTCTTCACCTGGCCGACCGCATGGCCTATCTGGCCCAGCACGATGCCATCACCGGCTTGCCCAACCGCATTCTGCTTGTCGATCGGCTGGAGCAGGCGGCCCGCATCTCCGATCGCCACAACAACCAGCTGGCTGTGATCTTTGTGGATCTCAATCGCTTCAACGAGTTTCACACCTTCAAAGAGCTTCGCGATAGCATCGGTGCCGCGCTGGCCGACGATCTACTTGTAGAAGTGGCGTATCGATTCACCCAGGCTCTGCGCGAGTCGGATACGGTTTGCCGACTCAGCGGTAACGAATTTGTTGTCCTGCTCCCAGGAATCATGTCGCCGGCGGATGCTGAAAGTCTGGCAACCAAGCTGCAGGCCGAGCTGGCCCGTCCCTATGTGCTGGGCGAAACGACCGTCTCCGCGTCCAGTTGCATCGGCATCAGCATCTATCCCAAAGATGCAAGCGACGTGGTAAGTCTCATGCGGCTGGCCGACGAAGCCATGTCCCAGGCAAGACTAGGTGGTGAGAATCAGTACCGCTTCGCCGGACAGGTTGCGGAACAGCCAGCCGGCACAGCCATAGCAGCCAGCGAGGTTCCAGCCAGTCAGGCGTAGACGGACTAAGTTCGAAATTGCGGCGCGGTATCTCAGAAGCGATCCAGTGCGGCGAAGAATCCGGTCTCCGACGGTCTATCTATTGGCCCTTATCTTTGATCGATTAGCTTGATGCTCTCCAGAAATACATCTCCGGCAATCGTTAAGCTCTTTGCGCTGATCTTATCCATCGTGTCCTGCGCGGTATGGTGATACCCATCTGGTAGCTCGGCGGTATGCGGACCATAGTCGGCATCGATGACGTCAATCGAAGGCACTCCGCGATTTAGAAAGGGAAGATGATCGTCCTCTTCAGCCTGGCTCTGCGCATAAAAATATTTAGCATGGCCGGTATTCCGCGCCGCCTGCATCACCAGACTTGAAAGCCACGGCGTGGATTGCGTCTCCCGCATGACATCCAGATCCTTGTCGCCCAGCATGTCTGCCAGCATCAGTGCCTTGATGCGCTTCAGCGTTCCATCCGCGCCCCACTTGGCTGCGAGATGCCTGCTGCCGTATGTGTTGTCCGTGCCCTGCCATTTCTCAATGGCTTCCTCGCCATCAAAGAAGACCAGCCAGACGCTGTATCCATCCTGCACATGTCCGCGAATCTCATTGGCAATCTCAATCAGAAGCCCGGTGGTCGATCCGCCATCGTTTGCGCCCACAAATCCGATATTCCGCAGAGGGTAGTTGGTCTCATAGTGCGTGGTCAGGACGATCACGCCATCCTTTTTGCCTGGAAAACGCACGATAAAGTTCCGCATCGGCACCGGGCCAATGGGCGTATTCGCGGTAAACGTGTCCTCTTCGAGTTGATCGTGCTTGAACTCGTTTCGCAGAAAGGCTTCAGCCTTGGCATGACCCGGACTGCCGCACCACCGCGGCCCGATAGCTACAAACTCTCGCGCAATCTCCAGCGCTGTGTCGCCACGAAAATGCTGCTGGGCAATTGCGGAAGAAGTGGCCGAAAAAGGCAGCAGAATCAGCAGCAATAGCCACAAACACGGGTGCCCCATGTCTCGATTCTGAGACGTGGGACCGGTGCTCCCAAACACCTCGAGCTTCACGCCACTGTCTCCTTCTTCTTGCGCCGCTCCGGATGCACCCACCACGCCACGCCAATCCCTATCAGATAAAGCGCGAGCATCGGCATCGCAAAGGCGCACAGTGTGGGAATGTCCGGCGTAGGCGTAATAATTGCCGCAATAATAAAGATGATCAAAATGGCGTAGCGGAAGTTCTTCCAAAGAAATCGCGGGCTGACAATGCCGAACAGCGCCAGAAAGAAGATCACCACTGGCATCTCAAAGACCGCGCCCATGCCCAATATCAGCGAGAGAAAGAAGCTGGTGTACTCCTCGATGCTGATGATTGGATGAATTCCCAACTGAGCGCTGAGATCTGTTATCAGAAAGCGCAGCATCCCCGGAAAAACATACCTGTATCCAAGAAAGGCTCCGCTGAAAAATAGCCCGATCGCCGCGATCATGAAGGGAATCAGAAAGCGTCGCTCGCGGCTGTATAGTCCCGGCGCGATAAACAGCCAGACCTGGAACAGGATGAATGGCGCAGCGAGAATCGCCCCGCCTACGAGCGGAATCTGGATATAGCGCAGATTCACCAGGTCAGCGGGATGCGTGAAGTTCAGTTGAATATGAATCGCGGTAAGCGGAGCCTGCACCAGCGAGTAAAGCTTCGGCGCAAAAAATACCGCGATCAGATATCCGGCCACCAGGTATGCCACCGAGTGGATCAGCCGCTTGCGCAGCTCGTCCAGATGCTCAAAGAGGCTCATGCCGGGCAGTTCGGCCCGCTCGCTCACGGCAGCCTTGGCGCGGTCAATTACGTCAGGGATCTCAGGCATGATGGGGTTCGCGCTCCGATCCGGTCGTATCCGCAACGCTCACGTCCTCAACGCTCACGCCTGGCTGTACCTCTGTGCCGATCCTGCCCTCATCTGCAACCACCACCGGCGAGTCCGTCGCTCGGGTTGGCTCTGCTCCGCTCTCGGTAACAGACTCGGCCACGGTTTCGGCCTGCTCGACAGCTTGCCCCCGGAACGGCCTGGCCGCAGCAATCGTTTCGCCGCTGGATGGCGGAAGAATGGGCGGAAAACGTCGCGGCTCGCCTCGCACTTCGCCTTGCACGGCAGGGACCTGCTCTTCACGCTGTGTTTCGACCTTGCCCTCGGTTGATTCGGCTTCAGGCACGGTCTCAAGCGCGGTATCTGCAACTGGATGCGGAGGGACATCCAGCAGGGCCTGGCTCGTGGCCGGCGTGGAAACGGGCTCGGGAGCCGGAAGTGCGGCTTGCAGCTTCCGTTGGCGATCCGCCTCTTCGCTTGCCCGCAGTTCCTCTTCCATCTGGAACTTGAAGTCGTTGGAAACCTTGCGGAACTCGTACATCAGCTTGCCGATTTGACGGCCAATCTCCGGCAAGCGCCGCGGCCCAAAGACGACCAGCGCCAGCAGCATCAGAAACAGCGAATCCTGAATGCCAAAACTCGCCATTTGAATTGTCGGAATTGCCATTGCCGGAATTGCCGGTAGAACTCCAATAACTAGCATCGATCCAATCGCCGTCCCTGCTTCCCTTGAATCCGGTTCTGGCTAATGATACCTGTCCACCACAAGCGGTCACAAACAGTACGGAATGTAACGATATACAGATTCATTCAGAATCCGGCTCTCGAATCTCCATGCTCCGAATCAGACCATCCTCGACCAGGTAGACATGCTCTACCCGGCGGTCCAGCAGGATTTTGCCGCCCAGGTCGCGCACCGTCTGCTGTACTGTCACCGCGATGCGCTCATCCGCCTCGGTAGCAAATCCCACGGGCTCCACGTGGGGGTCGATCAAGCCCCACTGCCGCGTCCAGTACTCCCGCACCCCTGTGTGACCATGCACCCAGCCGCCTTCCATGCCGTTCGGCCACACCACGTCCTCATGCATGGCCTTCAGAACGGCATCCACATCCCGCGCATTGAATCTGGCATATACCCCTGTCAGCAGTTCCTGAGTAGAGACCATCGCAATCCTCCAGATTGTCAGTCTTCTACAAACGACCTCAACCTGGCCAGCGCGCGGTCCCAGCCTTCTGAAACCAGATCGAGATATTGCTTCATCTCCCGGATCGGTTCTGGATCAAAGCGGAACAGGCTTTCGCGGCCTGAACGCTCGCCGCGCACCAGCCCCACGCCCTCCAGCACCCGCAGATGTTTGGTCACGGCCTGCCGCGTAAGGCCCGTCCCCTCGGTGAGTTGAGCGATCGAGCAGGGCTGTCCGCGGCCGAGCTTCACCACCAGAGACAGCCGCGTCTCATCGCCCAATGCTGCAAATACGGGCGCTTTCGCCTGCCATTCAGCAACCTCGACTGTGGACATACCGTCAGGATCTTTCTGTGACATGAATCTCAATATTCTTCACCTGCTGCGCCCATCCGCCATCATTCATTCGAAAGGCCAGCGCGCGTCGTTCTTCAGGAATGTTCTCAAATCCAGACTCGACTACGGTCAGCAGCGTGCCTGCGGCTGTCTTTTCCAGCATGAACTCCACTAGGGTCGGCGTTTCCTTTGAATAATCCTTTGTTGGATCGATCGAATATGGGTGCCACGTAAACGAGAACAGCTGCTCCGGCTCGACTTTCTGGACCACTGCTTCCCAAACCAGATGTTCATACCCAGGCCAGGTAATCATGCCCCGAGAGACCTCGCCCGGTACAAAAGGTCCCTCCAGCTTCACTCGAAACCACTCGCCAAACTCGTGATAATCGGTTAGCGCTCGCCAAACCCGCGAAACGCTGGCTTTCAGTTCAATCTGCTTCTCGATTCGATTACTCATTTCTAGCAACCTCCAGGTTGCACATTATCGTATTCAAACCCAAAAAGCAACCCATGGGTTGCGCTTCTATCCCAAAACTGATTCTTACCGTCTCATGGATACCGTTGCAACAACGTTATAATGAAGAGGATAGAGATCGGCCAGTACAAGTTTTCGAAGCATTTGGGCCGGTGCGGCATCTATAGAAAAGGGTTGCAACATCCCCGCAGGTTGGGCCACGGCTTTAAGAGAACGACGCTAGGGTAGTGAACCTGCTGCAACCAGTACGTGCTTTCAACATCCCCGTCCGCTCCTTTTTCCGGTTTTACCGGCAAAGGTGCTGGGCTGAAGGCGGAATATAAGGTGAATTCTCTTCTTGAAGAAGTTCCTGTGGCCAATGCGGCCACGGCAGGTTTTTCCGACCCCGAAACGTGCAGTCTCGAGAACTATCTAGCTCTCCCAGACCACTCCATGGATGGCAGAATCGCAGCGGCCCGAGCCAGGCTCGGCGCTCAAGTGCTGCTCCTCGGCCACCATTACCAGCGCGACGAAGTTCTGCGCTTCGCCGATGTCACCGGCGACAGCTACAAGCTCTCCAAGATTGCCGCCCAGTCCGAGGCCAAATATCTCGTCTTCTGCGGCGTCCACTTCATGGCCGAGAGCGCCGATCTGCTTGGCCGCCAGGATGGCGACGGCAACACCATCCAACAGGTGATTCTTCCCGATCTCAACGCCGGCTGCTCGATGGCGGACATGGCTGAAATCTCCCAGGTCGAAGCAGCGTGGGAGTCGCTCGAAAAGGTCGGCTTGACTGAAGGCTTGGTGCCGCTGACGTATATGAACTCCACTGCGGCTATCAAAGCATTTTGCGGTGAACGCGGCGGCTTGGTCTGCACCTCATCCAACGCGCGAGCAGCCTTCGAATGGGCCTTCGCAAGAGGAAAGCGCATTTTCTTCCTTCCCGACCAGCATCTGGGCCGCAACACTGGCCATGCGATGGGTATTCCGTTGGAATCCATGCCGGTCTGGGATCCCTGGGCATTGCAGGGTGGTCAAACCAGGCTAGCCCTTGAAGCAAGCCGGATCATTCTCTGGAAAGGCCATTGCTCCGTCCATCAGCGATTTCTACCCAGCCACGTTGATCAGGCGCGCGCGAAATACCCCGGCATCCAGGTCATAGTCCACCCCGAGTGCCGCTGGGAAGTGTGCCAGATGGCCGACGCGCTGGGCTCCACTGAGCGGCTCATCCAGATCGTCGAAGACGCTCCAGCAGGGAGCACTTTCGCGATCGGCACAGAAATCCATCTGGTCAACCGCCTCGCCAAGCGCTTCGCGGCAGAAGGGAAGAGAATCATTACTCTCGACGACTCCGGCTGCCTATGCACCACCATGTATCGCATCAGCCCTCAGCATCTAGCTTGGGCGCTCGAAAACCTGCTCGAAGGCCGCGTAGTCAACCAGATCCAGGTCAAGCGCAGCGTAAAGCACTGGGCCAGAATAGCTCTGGACCGCATGTTGGAAGTGGGATGAAGCAGGGAACAGGGAACAGGGAACAGGGAACAGGGAAGAGCCAATCATGAACAATTTCGCAGCGGACGAGGAAACGGAACCACCCCAGCGCATGAGCGCCAAAGCATCCCGCAAAGACGGCGAAGTCCTCACCGAAGCCGAAATTGAAGCCGCCGAGGAAGAAGCTCAGGCCTGGGCTCGCCGCGCAAATTCGTGCTGAACAGCACAACTAACTACCTCTCGCCAGCGTTAAACTAGTGGGAGAGTAGCCAATGAAAATCTTCACTTTAGACGAAGCACAATCCCTGCTCCCATTGGTGGAGTCGCTGCTCAAGCGCGCCATCGAAAGTAAGCAGGCTGCCGAAGAGGTCGACAACGAACTCTCGGAGATGGCGCGCCGCATCCACTTTTCCGGCGGCATGACCGTCGATATAGCCAAAATCGCCGGTCAGCGCACCGCACTGGAGCAGCACATCCAGCGCGCTCGCGAAACCGTAGCCGAGATTGACGAAATCGGCGTCCAGGTTAAAGACCTCGACTCCGGCCTGCTCGACTTCCCCTGCCGCGTCGAAGATGAAGTCGTGCTGCTTTGCTGGAAGTCCGGCGAAACCGCCATCGAACACTGGCATACCGTGGAATCGGGCTTCAAAGGCCGTCAGCCGATCGACGACCGCTTCCGCCGACGTACCACTCCGAACACGCGACCCAATTAGTCTGGTCTTTGAAATCGGTCGGCGTCAGCTTCCTCCCAGGATTTGATATTGCCGTTGTGCCTCGCAACGACACCGGTTGGCTGACCAGCTATGCTTATAGGCGCAGATATGTGCATCCGGATTGCTGTTCCTCGCGAAAGCTTGAGAGAGCAGCAGTTGCTGAGTAACCGCAAGAGTTTACGGAAGTCGTGAAAACGCAGCAGATACGGTATCGTACGCCAAGGGGCTTCCATGCAGACTTTGTTGAACGACTTGAGCTATGCCTTGCGCCAACTGCGCAAGACACCTGGACTGGCGCTGCTCGCCATTTTGACATTGGCGCTCGGGGTCGGAGCAAACACGGCCATCTTCACCGTAATTGAGAGCGTGCTGCTGCGGCCCCTGCCCTATGCGCACGCTGATCGCTTGCTACATATTGGACCCGCAGAAACGCCCGGATTTGGCACAACGTCGTGGCTGAACTATCGCGATATTCGCGACCAGTCGCGGCAGTTGGAATCGGTTGCGGGTTATTCCGAAGACGTCGGAGTGATCGAGGACCAGGCAGGCTCGGAGAGCGTGGTTGCTCCACGCCTCACGACCAATCTCATACCGATGCTCGGTGCACAACCCTTGCTGGGCCGCACGTTTACAGAGGCTGAGGGCCTGACGGGCGGCCCTGATGTCGTGCTGCTCTCTGAGGGACTTTGGCGGCAGAGCTTCCACTCCGATCCTGGCATCGTTGGCAAAGCGGTCAAGATCAGCGGCAAGGTTCACACAGTTGTGGGTGTGATGCCGGCTTCCTTTCACTTTCCGGAGCAGGTTGGGCCGGATATGGAGAAAGGCCTGTGGCTGCCGGTGCAACCTACGGCAGAGATGTTGAAAGATCGCGGCTACCATTTCTTCAACATCGTGGGAAAGCTTCGTGCAGGCGTAACCGCGATGCAAGCTCAGCGCGAAATTGATTCGATCGCCGCGCACATCCCCAAGACCGACTCCGGAGACGCAATCGCATTTCACGCCGCCCCGTATCAGGAGTTGCTGACCGGGCCGGTGCGTCCGGTGCTTTACTCACTTTTCGCCGCACTTGCGCTGGTCTTGTTGATCGCCTGCGCCAATGTTTCGAATCTGCTGATTGCGCGCTGCCTTGGCCGTCAGCAGGAGTTCGCCGTGCGAGCGGCGCTGGGCGCGGGACGGTTGCGCCTGGTGAGGCAGTTGCTCTCAGAGGGGCTGATGCTGAGCCTCTTTGGCTGCGCCGTTGGAGTCGGATTCGCCGAGCTGGCCATGCTCGCCGTGCGCAAGCTGCCGGAGGGAACTATTCCGCGCGCGGATTCCATTGCAGTGCACTGGAGCGTGATTCTGGTGCTCGCCCTGATCGCAATTCTTACCACCGTGTTATCTTCGCTGCTGCCTGCGCTACTGGTGGCGCGCGCCAATCCTCAGGCGGCTTTGCAGGCTGCCTCGCGCGGCATCGGCTCGCGCTCGGTGAGTGGAAAGCTGAGCGGGTGGCTGGTTGCGGGCGAGGTTGCCCTGTCAACGTTGCTGCTGGTTGGCACTGGGCTGCTGTTTCATACGCTTTGGAATCTGCAGCAGTCGCGGCTTGGCTTCGATACGGACCATCTGACTACCTTCGTCGCGATGCCGGCAGATTCCGCGGGATTCTCCGGGATGGCGGTCTCGGATTCTGCCGGACCGGCTCAGCCTTCGGTCGCCACGCTGATCTATCAGCCGGTACTGGATCGCATCCGGCATGTTCCTGGCGTCAAGAGCGCGGCGGCTGTTACCAGTCCGCCGTTGTCGGGCATGAATGTGGAAACGAGCTTCGAGATACTCGGTCAGCCGAAGGATCGGTCGAACAAACCGGCCGGCCGCATCTCTGCCATTAGCGCGGACTATGCCCGCACCCTTGGCACGCCGATCCTGCGCGGCCGCATGATTGACGACGGCGACGTCGCGACTGCTCCGTTCGTCATCGTAATCAACGAAACGCTGGCCAGGAAATATTTCAACGGCAAAGACCCGCTCCAGAAGCAGTTGGATATTGGCGGCAAAGACACCGGCATGATCAAGCCTTACACCATCGTCGGCGTTCTCGCGGACCAGGTGGACAGCACTGTCGGGGGCGATATCCAGCCGCTCCTCATGGTGCCTCAGCAGCAGGTTCCAACCACTTCGCTCTTTTACCAGGCTCTGCTGAAAACTATAGTCAGCTTTGTTGTCAAGACGCGCGGCGACATTCCAGTTGCGCCAGAGATGCGTTCCATCTTTCACGAGGCCGCGCCGGGCTTTGCGCTCGATAATTTTCAAACCATGCAGCAGGCTGTGGACAGTAACACCTTCAGCCAGCGGCTGGGATTGTATCTTGTGGGTTCCTTTGCAGGGCTGGCCATCGCGATGGTGATTGCGGGGCTGTATGGGGTGCTATCGCAGTTGGTGAGTTATCGCCGCCGCGAAATCGGCGTGCGAATGGCGCTCGGCGCAACGCGGGGAAGCATCGCTCAGATGATTCTGCGGCAAGGTTCTATCCTGATAGGCGCAGGGCTCGGTGGCGGCCTTCTGCTGGCCTTTGCCACGTCTCGCTTGATCAAAGGCTTTCTATATCAAGTCCAGCCCTTGGACGTATGGACCTATGTCGCGGTAGCTTTGACTCTGTCGGCAATCGGATTGATCGCGGCTTTTATTCCCGCACGGCGCGCAGCTTCGATCGAACCGATGGAGGCTCTCCGCATCGAATAGTCCTTCCAAACCAGCTTGGGCGCTGTGGTACGCTCCACTCAGTTCCTCGCCTCGCGATTCTGTCCCTGCTCTTGCTTGAATCAGAGTGAAATTGGTCCAAGATTGACCCTATTGACCCAATTGACAAAAGGGAGAACTGTATTTGTCTTCAATCGATGCCGCGATCGACGGTTCTGAGAATGCCGGCCGATCCGCCATGCGCAAAGCTACCTGGCGCCTGATTCCGCTGATCGCCCTCGGCTACGGCGTCGCTTACATGGACCGCGTCAACATCGGCTTTGCAGCTCTTCAGATGGATCTCGATCTCCACTTCAGCAACACCGTCTTCGGCGTGGGCGCGGGCATCTTCTTTCTCAGCTACGCGGCCTGCGAAATCCCTTCGAACCTGCTGCTCTACCGCTTTGGAGCGCGCCGGTGGCTGGCTCGCATCATGCTTACGTGGGGCCTGCTGGCCATGGCGATGATGTTCGTGCGCACGCCCATCCAGTTCTATTCCATGCGCTTTCTACTGGGCATGGCTGAGGCAGGATTCTTCCCAGGCGTCCTCTACTACCTCACCCAGTGGTTCCCCGCGAACCTCCGCGCCCGCACCATCAGCCGCTTCTACGTCTCACTGCCCTTGAGCGCCGTCTTCATGGGCGCAGTCGCCGGAGCCTTGCTCAACCTGCAAGGCAAATTTGGCCTGCGCGGCTGGCAATGGCTTTTCCTTGTCGAAGGATTGCCTGCGGTGATTCTCAGTTTGGTCTTCCTTAAATTCCTGCCTAACACACCAAAAGAAGCACGCTGGCTCTCCGATCCTGAGCGCGACTGGATCGAAGCCCAGCTTGCGTCAGAAGGCCGGAATAGCCCCGGCAGCCACGCCACTGGCGTCGGCGCCGCGATAGGGAACATCCGCGTATGGCTCTTTGGCCTGACGAATCTGCTCATGCTGGGAGTCAACTACGGCTACACATTTTCCTTGCCTGCCATAGTCAAGAACGTCACTGCGTTCAACAATTCCCAGGTCGGCTACATCATCTCCGGTATGGGAGTGCTCGGAGCCGCCGGCATGATCTTTAACGCATGGTTTTCCGATCGGACGGGCAAGAGCTACCTGCATATGCTTGTCCCCAGCCTGCTTGAAACGGTCTGTCTGCTGGTCGTCGCGCTCACGCTCAAGCCCTGGATCGCTGTGCCAATCCTGGCCTTGATGTATCTCTCCCACAACGCCATCCAGGGGCCGCTTCTGGCAGTTCCCACCACCTTCCTCAAAGGCAAAGGAGCAGCCGCCGGCCTCGCTACCATCAACATGGTCGGAATCCTGGGCGGCGTGATCTATCCACCGCTCATGGGTTGGATCAGAGACCGCACCGGCAACTACCAGAGCGGCCTCGGCGTTCTCGCTCTTACTATGCTTGCGGCCTCTGGCGTAGTCTTCATCCTGCGCGGCATGGCGCGGCAAAAACTCCAGAAAAGGCCGGCGAATGTATATCCCTGAAGAAAAGATCCGCGCCGTCCTCACCTACGAAGCCCTTATTCCAGCCATCCGTCAGGCCCTCATCGACTACTCAGCAGGGCAAGTGGAACAACCTCTGCGCGCCGTTCTCCGCGTAAGGGATGAAGATGGCAAGCCCTCCGGCTGGTTCGCCAACATGCCGGTGATCTTTGGCAAGTTCATCGCCGTAAAGACCGTCACCTTCTATCCTGGCAACGCGGCCAATCCGACTCTTCCCACACATCAGGCCACCATCCTGCTGCTCGACCGCTCCACTGGTCAGCCGCTAGCCGTGATGGATGGCCGCCTGATTACCGAAATGCGCACCGCGGCGGTCTCAGCCGTAGCTGTAGAAGCACTCGCTACTGAAGCGAAAACACTCGGCATACTCGGCAGCGGAATCCAGGCCCGCTCCCACATCGAAGCTCTGCGCCTCGCGCATCCAGCCTTTCGCGAACCCGGAACCATAAAAATATGGTCCCGCAATCCCTCAAAGGCCACAGCACTCGCCGCAGAACTCGGCGCAACCGCTTCCAGCATTGAAGAAGCCGCCGCCTCAGACGTAGTAGTTACCGCGACCAGCTCACCCCAGCCGCTGCTGCTAGGCAAATGGCTCTCGCCTCAGTCGCTTGTAGTCGCCGTCGGCGCAGTAGGTCCGCACCTCCGCGAACTCGACGACGAAGCAATGCGAGGCTGCCTTATCGCTGAGTCACGCCAGGGCGCGGAAAATGAATCAGGAGACGTAATCCTCTCCAACGCCAAAGTTCATGCCGAGATAGGCGAAGTGCTCGCCGGAGCAGCGCCACCCATCCCGCCAGGCCGCAGGATCTTCAAATCCGTAGGCATGGCCATCGAAGACCTTACCGCCGCCATCCTTGTGTGGCAAGCAATTCACGGATGCACATAAGCCAGATTGTCAAACCGCAGCCCCGTCCCATTCACCAGAACAAACCACACCCGCGAACTCGGATCGCGCCACTCCGTCCTGATCCGGCGAAGCTCCTTCGGCTTGATGGTGAAAGCAATCTCCCGCGTCTCCGGCGAACTCACCGTCACCGTAGCATCGCTCCCTCCGTCGTTATAAACATCGACCCCGGCGAAGATGCGCGGTGAATAAAAGTCAAATCCGACCCGGCGGGCGGGCGTATCCGTCATGGCATTCGTCAAAGCGAGAGTAAACGTCCCAAACTTGCCTGACGGCGTTCCAATCTCCCACTGGCCCTTGCCCACCCCGCTCCAATCGATCACCCCCGAAGGATACTGCCCGGCCAGCGCTGTTCCCGCAGCCAGATGCGGATCGTCAAAGGTCACCAACTGCGCCGGCTCGCGGTCGCTGCTGCCCTCAATGTCCACATTTCGGGAACTCACATGCCGAATCCGCAGCACGTGCGTCTTCTCATCAAACGAATACCCATCATGGCCTGAATCTTTCTTCAGATCCGAAACCAGACCAACAGCTTTCCCGCCCACCGTCACGGAATCCGGCGCAAAATCCAGCCGCAGCACATCGGTCGATTCGGGATCGAAAGTCGAGTAAGTCACTCGCCCGGCCCCGTAAGAAATCTTCGTAACCACTGACCGCGATCCCAGCAGATGCGACTCGTCTTCGGGGGCCCATTCTGGCACCGCCCAAAGAGCATCCATCATCCGTCGCGGCCCGTCCGCAAACTCATCCGTAAACCACCACTGATTGCTGAATGGAGCATGAGCCGCGCCCGAAAGCCCCTGAAAATAACTCACCCAGTTATCCGTCCGGAAAGCTTCTTCCTTGTAAGCAACATCACCCGTAGCCGCATAGTACAAAGATTCCACCGCAGCCAGCCGCGCCGAGTGGCTGTCGCAGCACTCATTCGGCAGATTGCAACAGAAGTCCGTTCCTCCGCTGCCTTGTTCCGTAGTAACCGTCGCTCCATGCACAATGTACTTCGGAAACTTCGGCGTAGTCTTCACCCACGCGATCAGCTTTTGCGCATGTTCGCGCCAGTCCAGATCTTTTTCCGGATTAAGCAGCACATAGCGCGCAAACTCCAGCGGAATCACTTGATTCATATTCTCCATGCTGCCCGGAACATCCTCGAAGTAGCCCACCCAGACGTTGTTCTGCATCGGGTAGCGCATCAGCCACGCCCAGGCGCCCTCGCGCACGCTCTTGTACGCGGCCACATCTCCCTGACCCAGCCGCATCAGCTCATCGAACAGCATGATCGGCTCAACCACATTCGCCGAATAAGGGAACATCCCTTTACCCGCATCCCGATCCACGCGCCCATCCCTGGCGAAGCAGCGCAGCGGCCATGGCGAGGTCTTTTCGTCGCCCGGCTTGAAGTTTTTCACCAGCGCGGCAGCGCAGCGAATAGCGGCTTTCAGATACTTCGTGTTCCCTGTCATCTCATACAGGCGCAGATAAGCGTATCCGTCCTCGCCTACCACATGCGGCTCTACAAAATCCTCGCCGTGGTTGCTCCAGCCCGTATACCGCCTGCTCCCAGGATTCGCCGAAGGATACGGTACCTGCGCCCACGCATATCCCTCTGGAGTAAGCCCGTTCTCGAGCTCGTAGTCCACAAAATTCTCAAGAAACTCAAGCGTCCGCGCATCGCCCGTATACGGATAAAGGCGTTCGACGAACCCTGTCATCATCGCGCGCAGATAGCCGGTCGAATTCGCCCAGTGCTGGTCGGGAAACATCTCAAACGTCGTGCGGTCAAAGTCAAAGCAGCAATAGAAATAAGGCAGCCGCTGCCGGTTGTACTGATCCCAGAGAATCGTCCATTGTGAGAGAAAATACCCCGAGTAGGAGTAGCCAACATTCTCCGGCATCGGCCACGGCAGCAGCTTGCCCTGCGCATCGAGCGCGACCGGACGCCCCGCAATTGAAGAAGCATCCACAGTCGACACCACCGCAAACGGTTTCTGCCCAACAACCACCGTCGCACTCAAGAGAGAGCACAACAGCAACGCTATCCCCGCCCGCAGCACTTCACGCGTTCTGCTCATGTGAACCAGCCTCTACGGCTTTCCGCCAGGGTTCCAGGCCGGCCGCCACGTCGTCCCAGCCAGCCACCGCACCGGCCCAATCATCGACTCAATCGAGTGCGTCAGGAAATCGAAATCGATCTTCGAAATCTCGTCGCTGGGCTGGTGGTAATCCTTGTGCAGCCCAAAGCTTGATACTGTCTGCGCCACAATGCCCTGTTTGGCGAGCGCATAGTTGTCCGAGCGCTGAAAGAAGTGCTCATCCGGATGAGGATCGGCCGCAATCGCCGCCCCATGCTCCGCCAGCGTCGGCCCCAGATTGGAGCGTTCGTAGCCGGTCAGCCAAAGCGTCTTCGTCGCCAGCGCCGGGTCTGGCCGGCCGATCATCTCAAACTCCAGATTGGCCACAATCTCCGTCAGCGGCACTGGCGGATGTTCGAGGAAATAGTGGTTGCCGTAGCCGCCCAGCTCCTCCGATCCAAAGAGCACAAACAAGACCGACCGCTTTGGCCGCGGGCCCTTGCTCAAGGCGCGCGCCAGTTCGATCACCGCCGTTGTCCCGCTGGCGTCATCATCAGCCCCGTTAAAGATCGAGTCGCCATTCACAGGATCGCCCACTCCCAGATGATCCAGATGCGCCGTCAACAAAATGACTTCCTTGCCGGCTTCAGGATCCGAACCCCGCAACAATCCCAGCGCATTCCAGGTATCAGTGCGCTCATTCCTGTCCAGGCCCTGCTTTTTCAGATGCTCCACCAGCTTGGGCGGTAGCGGATTCGGCAGCGGCGCGCGCTGAATGTAGCCGCCATATTCTCCCGTTGGGGCCAGTCCCGGTTCGAGGCCGAAGGACTGAAAGAGCGAAGCTGCGTAAAGTGCCGCCAGATGCTCGTCCCGGGTTCCTGAGCCTCGTCCATGCAACTCCTCACTCGCCAGAAAGCCCAATTCAGCGCGCACGCAGCCGGCACAGATGCCAGAGGCGTCGTGCTTTCGGGCAAAGCCGGTCTCACTTGAGATGAAAACCAGCGAAAGGATGAAAGCAAAGGTTCGAAAACGCATCTGAGCATTTTAAATCCCGTTTCGGGCAGACGTTCGCAAACGCTTTTGTCCGATCCTGCGTCAGACCTTCTGAGTAATCACTTTGACCGCTGCGCCCATCGGAACGCGTTAACCTAAGAGCATGTGTGGATTTCGTCCGTCGCATCCTGATTCGTCGCATCCTGAACTGAATGGTTTCACCAAGGAGTCTTACCAATGAGGCAAGGGAGCAGCGTACGCGTCCTTCGGCTGGCGGCACCGTTTATCCTGGCAGCGACGATCCTACTAACCGGATGCAGCGACTTCTTCCAGGCGCAGAACACCGGTACCATCAGCGGAACGTCGAGCTATGTTTATGTCACCAACGCAGGGGGCACCCTGACTGAGTACTCGCTGACCGCCGGCGTGCTCGCGCAGTTAAGCGGCAGCCCGATCGACCTCCCCGTTGCGCCGACCTCCATCGTGGTTGCGCCTAATAACGAATTTGTCCTCGTGGGTACGGCGACCGGAGTCCTCCTATACACCATCAACTCGGACGGAACCCTGACCGAGGGCAATGACGACACTGTGATCTACCTCAATCAGTCCGGCCTCACCGTATCCAGCATGGCAATAGACGCAACCAGCTCCTGGCTGTTGATTACCTACCAGAACTCAACCGAACTCGACGCGCTCTCAATCTCTCCGACAACGGGTATTCCGAACTCGATAGCACCGTACACGGCCACTCTGACCTTCGGCACCCTTGCGCCCCAGATCACGATGTCTCCCGCAAATAACAATGTCTTTGTGGCTCTCGGCTCTGGCGGCACCGAGGCTATCGGTTTCAGCCCAACTGCTACCACCACCACTCCGTTCGGTACCGCAGTCAGCATCCATCTGAAAACATCAGGAACCTCGGACACCGCCGTGGCCGTCGATCCAACCTCGACCTACCTCTACGTCGCCGAGTCGAACATCGCTACCCTCACAGCCGCAGGCCAACTCCGTCTCATCAAGATCAGCAACCTGACTACGGACCTGGCGGACTACACCACTGGCGTTGGTCCATCGGCAGTTCTGCCGGATGCGAGCGGCGATTATGTCTACGTGGCCAATGCCACCGATGGCACCATCTCCGGATTCTCCTTCTCATCCACCAGCCAGACGCTTACCTCGCTCGGCACCGCACTCCCAACTGAAAAGTCTCCCCTGGCCATGGTGGAAGACAGCTCCAAGGCCTACGTAATGGCTGTAGGCAATGGCGACAACCCGAATCTATGGCTTTACAGCTTTGATGCCACATCTCTCGGCACCCTGGATGTGGGAACTACGACTTCGACAGCGAGCACCAACCCTTCAGCTTCCAACGGAATTGCAGTTACACATTGAAAACAGGGTATAGGGAACAGGGAACAGAGCTTGTGGTACGCGCGAATCAGCGCCAGCCACCCACTTCTGGGTTTACCTGGATGCCTGTGGAGACTTGGATTTAATGGGGTTTTCTGATCCCTGTTCCCTGATCCCTATTCCCTGTCTCTCCGATGCTATCCTCTATCTAGATTGCGGTCCCCCGTGCAAACGCTTCGCCTATTGCTGAGTCCCCGTCCATCGCGCAGAGCAGGTTTTGTCCCAGGCGCCGTTTTGAATGGGTTCCGGCTCTTGTTGCCGCTGCTGCTTCTCGCAGGCTGCTCGCGCTTTCAGCACATCACGCACGAATTCGTCTACGTCTCAGTGCGGCAGGTCTATCTGCACGACCGCGTTGCCGCAGTCTCCAACCGCGTGGGTCTGGTCACCAACGGCGAGGCGCTTGAGGTCGTGGAGCGGGGCAAGCGTTTCACCAAAGTGCGTACCCCCAAAGGCGAGATTGGATGGCTCGAAGACCACGCGATCATCGACGACAAGCTCTACGCCCAATTTGAGGATCTCGACAAGAAGCACAGCGCTGATCCGGTAATCTCGATCGGCGAACTCCGCGACGACCGCTATCTGCATCTCATCCCCGGAAGGGAAACGGCGCATTTCCTGCTCGTTACGGCCAACACCAAGGTGCAGATGCTGGAGCGCGGAACGGTAGCTAAAGCGGCTGCACCGGGTGCGTTGCCTGCCATCCAACCAGCGAGCAAGCCCGCCGGCAAGCCCGTCACCAAGCCCCAGTTTCCGGCAGCAGGCAAATCCGCGGCTCCCGAGCCGGCGCAACCAGCACCAGTTCCCACGGAAGACTGGTGGCTGGTTCGCGACCCTGCCGGTCACACCGGCTGGTTGCTGGCTGGGCAAGTCGATGTCAACGTTCCGGACGAAATTGGCGAGTATGCCGAGGGCCAGCGCATTGTCGGCGCGTACCCCATCGCCAAAGTCATGGATTCCGGCGTCGAGCATGAACGTAAAGCTGGCAAGAAGGCTTCGGAGGCTTTGCGAGAGAAGAACAGCACCGCGTCCGAATCCGCCGGGGATTCAGGCGAGGCTGCCGGCGCACCCGTACCCACGGAGCACACCGAATTTGTAACTGTCCTGACGCCCCACGGCGGCCTGCCTTACGACTTTGACCAGTTGCGCGTCTTCACCTGGAGCCTGAACCACCACCGCTACGAAACCGCTTACCGGCTCCACGGCATCCAGGGCTACCTGCCGGTCAAGATTGGCCAGGACACTGTCAACGGCCAGACCATGCCGACCTTCAGCTTCGAAATCGCCAGCGGCCCTAACGTAAACGTCGATCCCGATACTGGAGTAACGCGACCCGTAGCCCCGCGCACCCTGTCGTTCCGCCTAGAAGGCAACCTCGTCCGGCGCATCGGCCCGGATATGGCGCCGATCATCCTCACCCACGACGCCGACGAACCGGGCAAAGCGAAGACAGCCGCAAAAAAGAAGAAGCACTAAAATCGAGCCACTTCAACAGAGCTCGCCAAATCGCTCAGACTGCGTTTCTGGCCGGTCTTGGACGCGGTTTGCAACTTAGGTAACCGCGAAACTACAACAACTCAAACCCGCGCATCTGAATGTCCCAGAAAGCCTTCATTGTCGCCGCAGGAGTGGTTTTGCAACTTAGGTAACCAGCAATCTACAACAATGCAAACCCACCAAATTGCATGGATGCCTCGGCAAAATCCAGATTTTCCCGGCGCCCAGGGGCGAGCTGTGAATAATATAGACGATGGTATATACTCACTCCAGGTGCAGGTTATGACTCAGGCAAATGTGGCTAAGCTCTTCCGGAACGGCGCAAGCCAAGCTGTTCGTTTGCCGGCGGAATTTAGATTTGAAGGCAGCGAGGTATTCATCTCGCGGGATGAAGAAACTGGCGATGTTGTTCTGTCGACGCGTCCCGGAGCCAAAGCCTGGAATGAGTTCTTCCGTCTCCTTCGTGCCGCCCACGACAGTCCCGAATTCATGCCGGACCGTCCCATGAACCAGTTGCCGGTGGAAAAAAACAGGTTCACCGTGGATGAAGAGCATTCCGATAGTGAGTCTTAGCGATGCTCTATCTCCTCGACACCGATATCGCCAGCTACATCCTAAAGTCCAAATCTGCTGAAGCCGAGCGGAGGATGGCCTCGATTCCGCCCGCCCAACTCGCAATCTCAGCTGTTACGCGCGCCGAACTGCTCTATGGATTGAAGCTCTTGCCAGTCAATCATCGCCTGCAGGCGACTGTCCTGCACTTTTTGCGCATCATCCGAGTGCTGGCCTGGGAACCGGACGCGGCAGATTATTATGCGGAGATTCGCCATCAACTTGTGACTACCGGGCAACCCATCGGCGAAATGGACATGATGATCGCTGCACACGCTCTCGCGCTTGGCGCAACGCTAGTCACTAACAACATGCGGCACTACCAGCGGATTCAAGCGCCACTGCTGCTCGAGAACTGGACACTCTGAATCTCCAACCGGCCTTTTTCTGAATGGAGATTCTCGTTTCAACGTCACTGACACCGTCCGTTGATAGTCGGCATTCATTCCCGCGGTTCCTGGCAGCGCCATCGCCCAACTCGATTGCCAAACCACATGGGCAAAATCCACCTAGCTTAGGAATTCCGCAACCGCGCTGACCACCCGCTGCTGCTCGTCGGGCCGAATCTCAGGAAAGATCGGCAGCGCCAAAACTTCCTTCGCAGCACGCTCGGCCTCCGGAAAGCTTCCTTCGCCGTAGCCGAGATATTCAAGCGCCTTCTGCCGATGCAGCGAAACGGGATAATAAATCTCGCTGCCGATCTGCTGCGCCGTCAGGTAATCCCGCAACTCATCGCGTCGCGCCGTGCGAATTACGTACTGGTGCCAGATATGCCGGCTTCCGGCGGCCTCCTGAGGCAGGACCACCCCATGCTCCGGATACACGCCAGCCTCAGCCAGTCCGGCGGACTCAAACAGCTCATGGTAGAGTTCGGCAGCCCGTCGGCGCTGCTGGTTGCGTTCAGAAACATAGCGCAGATTCACGCTCAGTACCGCACCCTGGAAGCCGTCCATGCGGGCGTTCCAGCCCACTTCGTCGTGATGGTAGCGCTGCCGCATCCCATGTTGGCGCAACATCCTTGCCCGCTCGGCCAACTCGGCATTGTTGGTGGTCACCATGCCCGCATCTCCAGCCGCACTCAGATTCTTGGTCGGATAAAAACTGAACGCCGCAATGTCGCCCAGCGCACCAGCCGAGCGTCCCTGCCACTGAGCACCCCAGGCCTGCGCCGCGTCTTCGATAAGCGTTAGTTTGTATTCCTTACCCAGCCTCGCAAACTCGTTCCACTCCACGCACTGGCCGTAGAGATGCACCGGCAGCAGCGCTCGAATTGGAACTGTTTGCTTCGTTTTCAGGAGCTTTTCAACCCCTGCGGGATCAAGATTGAAGGTCACTGGGTCAATATCGGACAGTAACGGGGTAGCATTTGCGCGCACAATGCTGCTGACGGAGGCGAAGAAACTGAAAGGGCTCGTGACAACAGCGCATCCTGGACCGATCTCAGCGGCGGCCATTGCAAGCCACAGTGCGTCCGTGCCGGAGGAGCACCCGATAGCCTCGGCAACTCCCAGTTGTTCGGCAGCCGCGCGCTCGAATGCCGCAACCGGCTGGCCCAGAATGAACTGCCGTTGGTCGAGTACTTCGGCCAGCGCTGCGAGGACCTCTTCACGGATGGGAGTATATTGGCGCGCCAGGTCCAACATTGGAACGGCGGGCATCGGAACAGCGGCCATCGGGACGGCCGCCAAAGGCACTGTTGGCAGACTGGCTAGGGACATATCGGACGTATTGGATTTCGCCACTCCCTTAGTTTACCAACTGCGAGTTCGGCAAGTGCGAGTTAGGCAAGTCGGGCGCTGGGCATTGTTGAAACGACGCCTCAGCACCTATAGTGAAATTGGGACACTGCGGAAACTTTGAGGTATCGCACGACGTATTCCTCGAGTGACCGGTTTAACAAAGGCGGGACCAGACTTAGGTGGAAAGGAAAGGTTCGACTTCAAGCGCCAACCCGATAGATAGGATGCGGGTCTGGATTCAACGCTGAGGTGCAATTTCTGCCGTACTGGTTCCAGAACGAATGAACACAATTTCAAAATAAGAGAGCAGGAGATCGGCATATGGATAACAAGCCGGCACAAAACATTCAGGACACATTCCTGAACACAGTCCGCAAGGACAAGACCCCCATTACGATCTATCTCGTTAGCGGCGTAAAGCTTACTGGCAAGATCAGGTCGTTCGACAAATACTCCGTCCTGCTTGAAAACAACAGCCAGGAGCAGTTGATCTTCAAGCATGCGATTTCGACGGTGGTAAGCAATCGCAGCGTGATGCATACGCCAGAATTCCGGCCTGCAGGCCCGGGTGCGCCTTTGACAGGCGCAGCTGGAACCTCGACGGGACAGGCTTCGGCAGCGGTTGTGACCAATCCTCATTCGAGCGCCTCGTAATTCGAGCTCGTGTAGGCAAGCTATTCGCAAAAAGAACCAGGGTAACGGCGGCTTCACGCGGGACGAGACGGCTTCGGCCTTCGGACCGGCGGGGAATGCCGCGTCCTTTGCCCAGATAACCGGGTCCCAGATAACCGGGTCCAGGCAAGAGCGCGCCGTGCTGGTAGGCGTAGATATTTCTACCCGAATCGCAGCACGGCGTCCCGGAGCCGAAGGCGCGCGATCCGCAGCCCTGGTCAGTTCCACTGCTCGTTCAGCTTCGCAACTTCCAGACGAAGATTCAGCCGCTTCAGCAGACTCGGTAGACTCATCGACGCCACTGCTGACTGCCGGCATTTACGCCGGGCTCTCCACGGAATTAAGCGCGGACGCATCTCTTGTTGAATTTCGCGAGCTGGTTGAGTCCGCCGGTGCCCAGGTTGTTGCGCAGGTGCTGCAACGGCGCAGCCGGCCCGATGCGGCCACGCTCATCGGAGCAGGCAAGGTCGAAGAGATTGCCGGCGTTGCCGCAGCGAACCATGCCGATCTCGTGGTCTTCGATCACGATCTGACGCCAACCCAGTTGCGCAATCTCGAAGGCCTGATGCCATGCTTGGTCCTCGACCGGACGCAGCTGATCCTGGACATATTCGCCCGCCATGCGCGAACCAGCGAGGGCCAGTTGCAGGTGGAGCTGGCGCAGCTCGAATACATGCTGCCGAGGCTCACCGGCCGAGGCAAAGCCATGTCCCAGCTCGGCGGCGGCATCGGCACCCGTGGTCCCGGCGAAACGCAATTGGAGACCGACCGGCGCAGAATTCAGCGACGCCTCGTCCATCTGCGCTGCGAGCTGGACTCGGTGCGCAAAATTCGTCGCCAGCAACGCCAGCGCCGCGAAGCTGTCCCAGTGCCCACGGTCGCGCTGGTGGGCTATACAAATGCGGGCAAGAGCACTCTTTTCAATCGTTTAACTGGAGCCGGCGTGCTGGCTTCGTCTCGAATGTTCGCCACCCTCGACCCCAAACTGCGCGCTCTCGAACTACCCAGCCGTCGGCGCATCCTGCTCTCAGACACAGTCGGATTCATCCGCAATCTGCCGCACACCCTGGTCACCAGCTTTCGCGCCACTCTTGAAGAAGTGGAGCGCGCCGAAGTGCTGCTGCACGTTCGCGACGCCTCTTCAGCCTACGGAGACGAGCAGAAATCGCAGGTGGAAAAGGTGCTCGGCGAACTGGAAGTCCTCGACAAGCCCCGCATCGAAGTTCTGAACAAAATCGACCTGCTCACTCCGGAAGAACGTGCAGGCCTGGGCACACGGGGCATTGTTACGGTTTCAGCCCACTCCGGTGAGGGCATGGATCGGCTTCTCAAGGCTATCGACGAAGCCCTTACAGCAGATCCCCTGATCGACGCGGAATTGATCGTTCCGCAGGCCGAGGGCGCGGCCCTGGCGGCGATTGAGGCTGGCATGATCATTCACAGCCGCGCGTTTGAAGGCGAGTTAGTGCATCTCACTGTCCGGGGACCGGCATCGCTGGTAGGTCAATTGAAACGGTTTCAAGCCGGGTTGACAGCTTCCAGCAGGTAAATTCCGCCCGACAGGTCAAACGCTTGACACGCCAAAATCGACCCAAAACCGCGGCCAAATCAAGGCAGGGAAGACCTGCTTCCACGAATTTTGGCTGCAAAACTAAGGTGGGCTGTAGCCGAAGGGAGTGGAGAAACTTCCCGAGGTCTACAGCCCGCTGGACCCTGAAGCGGGTCGAGGTGATAACTTAAGGGTAAGCCTGTTTCGGTCATTTGCAACACAAATCTTTCTCAAATTTCATTCGGGAATGAATCGTCGTTCCCAAACTCTCCCGCGTTCTGAAGTCACCCCTCCGGATGCGTTGACATAGGGTTTTGCCCCTGTTACAAAAGAGTGTTCCCGCGCACATACGCGCATACCCTCAGGACAAGCGTTTTCATACCACCATGCAAGAGATCATCCAACAAGTCGGCGAATTCCTGCTTGGTTCCATCCCGACACTGATTCTTTTTATCGTTCTGGTGCTGGCCTACCAGTTTCTGGTGCAGGGGCCGCTGAGCCGCACCCTGGCCGAGCGGCGCGCCCGTACCTCAGGCGCCGTTGACGACGCGAACAAGGCCATTGCCGCCGCCGAAGCTAAGGCAGAGGATTACGCCAGCAAGCTGCGTCACGCCCGCGCCGAAGTCTTCAAGGTGCGTGAGCAGCGCTTACAGCAGTGGGCCCATGAGCGCGACACTGTGCTGGATGCAGCCCGCAAGAAAGCCCTCCAACGTGTGCTGGAGGCCAAAGTGGCGCTGGAGTCCGAGGCCGATGGGGCGCGCAAAACCCTCATGGCCGGGGCAGACCAGTTGGCCGAACAGGTGGTACGTGCGGTGATGCCGGCGACTGCCGGGGGTTCCCGTTGATCTCTACCAAGCCATCCTCCCGCAGTTTGAGAGCGTTTCAAGCCTGTTTGCCTGTTTTGTTTCTGGCCTTTGCGCTCGCAGTGCTGTCCGCGCCGCAGCCTGTTCATGCGATGACGGTGTTTGCGCCGCCCCCCGATCAGCCCCGAATTGGACAGCCGGCTCCCAAGTCAATGCCTAAGTCCGAGCAGGAGGAAATCGACTCCTATCGGCATTCCGCGACGGTAGAGTGGTGTTCCAGGCTGCTGCATACGGATGTCGAGACGACGGCGCGCATTTTCGAGTTCATCAACTTCGCCATCATCGTGCTCGCCGTCGGCATTCCGCTATTCAAAGTGCTCCCGAAGACGTTCCGGCAGCGCTCTGCGCGTCTGGGCGCCGAGTTGGAGGTTGCCCAGGCGAAGACCGCCGACGCCAACCATCGGCTGAGCGCCGTGGAAGCCAAGCTGGCCGGCCTGGACGCTGAGATTGCCGCGATCCACAAGCAGGTAGAAGAAGATATGCGCGCAGACGAAGCGCGTAATAAAGCTTTGATTCAGCAGGAGACAGCCCGCATCGTTGCCGCCGCCGAGCAGGAGATCGTCATGGCCGGCAGCCAGGCGCAGCGCGGATTGAAGCAGTTTGCCGCCGACCTCGCCATCGACCGCGCGCTCAGCACTCTGACGATCGATGCCGCGACGGATCGCGCACTCTTCGCCGAGTTCGCGCTGGACGCTGCCAGCGACGGCGGCAAGAAAAAGCGCTCCAGCAAGGGGGATAGAAACTGATGGCAGCCTTTGTCTCCCGATATGCACGAGCTTTCGCCGATGTTGTCGCTGAATTTCACCTCGAAGGTGGCGCGGTCGAAAAGCAATTGAACGACTTTCTCGCCACCTGGGATAGCAGCCCGGAACTGCGTGAGGTGTTCAGCGACCCGTCGGTCCCGACGATACAGAAGATCGCAGTCCTTGACGCGATGAAGGGCAAGCTGAAGCTGGCTCCGCAGGTGCGCAATCTGCTCGCCGTGCTTGTTCAGAATGATCGAATCGGCTCGGTTCATGAAGTTGTCGCCGAGTATCATCGCGAGTTGCAGCGGCGTATGGGAATTCATCAAGTCCAGGTAACCACCGCTCGCAAGCTCACCGCCGAAGACAAAGCCGCGCTGCTGGAGCACGTAGCCAAGCTGGCCAAGGGCCAGGTTGAAGCGAGCTTCGCATTGGATCCTTCGATCCTGGGCGGAGTCGTAGTTCGCATCGGGTCTACCGTCTACGACGGCTCGGTGCGAGGCCGCGTAGAGCGGTTGAAGGAAGTGCTCGAGAGTTGACGCGATAGCGCGCAGCCCATCCTCAAAGACAAAACGTGGCGTCAATGGCGCACCGGGGTTGTAGCAAAGCTTGAAGTTTGGAAGCAAGTTTGGAATCAAGGAAAGAACAGGAAGAGCAGGCATGGCTCAGATACAGGCAGACGAGATTTCTCAGATCCTCCGCGAACAGATCGCGAACTACGACTCGAAGGTCCGGGTCGATGAGGTCGGCACCATCATTTCCCTCGGCGACGGCATCGCCCGCCTTCACGGCCTCGACAAGGCCATGGCAGGCGAACTGCTGTCCTTCCCCCATGGCATAGCTGGATTGGCCATGAGCCTCGAAGAGGACCAGGTCGGCGCAGTGCTCCTCGGCGATTACACGGAGTTGTCCGAAGGCAACGAGGTCAAGCGCACCGGCAAGATTCTCAGCGTTCCCGTCGGCGAGGCCATGATCGGCCGCGTAGTGAATGCGCTGGGCGTGCCCATCGACGACAAAGGCCCGATCGCGACCACATCGACGCTGCCCGTAGAGCGTCTCGCGCCTGGCATCATTGACCGCCAACCGGTTCGCGAGCCCATGGCCACCGGCATCAAGGCCATCGACGCCATGATCCCCATCGGCCGCGGACAGCGCGAGCTCATCATCGGCGACCGCCAGACCGGTAAAACCGCCGTTGCTCTCGATACCATCATCAACTCCGCCAAGAACGACCTGATCTGCATCTACTGCGCCATCGGGCAGAAGCGGTCGTCCATCGCTCAGGTCGTCCAGACGCTCACTGAAGCCGGCGCCATGGGCCACACCATCATCGTCGCCGCCTCGGCATCTGAACCAGCGCCGCTCCTCTATCTCGCTCCTTACGCGGCCACAGCCATCGGCGAGTTCTTCCGCGACTCGGGCCGTCATGCGCTGGTGATCTACGACGATCTCTCCAAGCACGCCATGGCCTACCGCGAAATCTCGCTGCTCCTGCGCCGTCCGCCAGGCCGCGAAGCGTATCCCGGAGACGTCTTCTACCTGCACTCCCGCCTGCTTGAGCGCTCCGCCAAGATGAGCGAAAAGAATGGCTCCGGCTCGCTCACGGCGCTGCCTATCGTTGAAACCCAGGCAGGCGACGTCTCGGCCTACATTCCGACCAACGTCATCTCCATCACTGACGGCCAGATCTTTCTCGAAACCGACCTCTTCAATTCCGGCATTCGCCCTGCGGTCAACGTCGGTCTCTCGGTAAGCCGCGTAGGTTTCTCGGCAGCCATCAAAGCCGTCAAGCAGGTCGGCTCGACCCTCAAGCTCGACCTTGCGCAATACCGCGAACTGGCAGCCTTCGCCCAATTCGGCTCCGATCTCGATCCGCTCACGCAGAAGCAGCTAAGCCGCGGCCAGCGCCTCACCGAACTGCTCAAGCAGCCGCAGTTCCAGCCGCTCACCTGGCAGCAGCAGACGGTGATTCTCTTTGCCGGCACGCAAGGCTACCTCGACCAGTTCCAGGTTGCGGATATCCGCGCCTTCGAAGATGGCCTCTACAGCTACCTGACCTCGGCGCAAAGCGCGCTCATGGACGATCTGGGCAAGAAGAAGCAACTCGACGACGACATCAAGAAGCGGCTGCACGATGCTCTCAAGGAATACTCAGAGAACTTCAAAGCCAGCCTCGAAGACAAAGATAAAGACAAGGCCAAGGGTTAGGGAACGGACAAGGGACTAAGCGATGGCAAGTGTACTCGATCTAAGGCGGCGCATCCGCAGCGTGAAGAGCACGCGGCAGATCACCAAGGCCATGAAGATGGTCTCGGCGGCGCGTCTGCGTCGCGCCCAGGCTCGCGCCATGGCCGCACGGCCCTATGCGCAGATGATCACCAGCGTCCTCGGCTCATTGATTCGCCGCATCGAAATCATCGATCCTGAAACCGGCAACCTGCGTCATCCACTCTTCGCTGCGCGACCAGAGAAGAAAGTGCTGCTCATCGTAGTCAGCGGAGACCGAGGTTTCGCTGGAGCCTTCAACAGCAACATCCTCAAGGCTGGCTTCCATTTCATCAGCGGCAACGGCGATAAGGAAATCGACGTCGAAGCCATCGGCCGCAAAGCCACGGAGACCTTTCGCAGGCGTTATCCCGCAGCCGTATTCAACGAGAAGCAAGTAGAAAACCCCGCAGACCTGCGGCAGATCACCGAAAAAGTTCGCGAGCGCAAGGCGGAGATTGAAGTAGTCGGCGACCACGTAGGCATGTTGGAAAAATTGACCGTCGGCAGCGTCTTCGAGCTGGCGCAGGATGTAATCAAGCGCTACGTACATGAAGAAATCGATGCCTGCTATCTGGTCTACAACGAGTTCAAGTCGGTCATCCAGCAGCGCATTGTCACCGAGCGCCTGCTGCCGCTGATCGAGATCGGCAAGCACGACATCGCCGAGTCCATTGAGCCGACCAAAGAAGAGCGTGAGCAGGCCGCGCAGGCCGCGATGACGGCAGGCATTCCGCTTAGCGAAGCAGACACACACGAGGCAGACGAAGAGGCTAAGAAGTTCGGCACCGCCGAAGTCGACTACATCTACGACGAGTCGCCCGAGGAGCTCTTCAACGGCCTGCTTCCGCAGTATGTTTCGGCCATGCTCTTTCATGCGCTTGCCGAGTCGGTAGCAGCCGAACACGCGGCGCGTATGACAGCGATGGATGCGGCCACCAACAACGCCAGCGACATGATCGATTCCTATACCTTGCAGATGAACCGGCTCCGTCAGGCAGCCATCACCAAGGAGATCATCGAAATCGTAAGTGGAGCAGCGGCAGTATAGGCCAAGATTCGTGGGTGCCCCATCTTCGCCACGCACTTGTTTTTTGTGGCTAAGGTGGGATCTCACGACAGCAAGTTCGAGAGTTTTGAGAAGGCAGAGAATGGCAAAGAATATTGGCAAAGTAATTCAGGTTTCCGGTCCCGCAGTGGACGTGCAGTTTGAAGAAGTGAACATGCCGCCCATCTATCAGGCGCTGCGTGTCACCAGCGAGGGCTTTACCGTGCCCACGCCCATCGACGTGATCCTTGAGGTGCAGCAGCACCTCGGCGAAGGCCGCGTACGCACCGTTGCCATGACCGCGACTGACGGCATGGTCCGCGGCATGAACGCGCTCGACCTGGGCAATCAGATCACTGCCCCGGTAGGCCGCGAGACGCTTGGCCGCGTCCTCAACGTAATCGGCGAGCCCGTCGATGAGCTCGGCCCGGTAGGCGAAAAGAAGCGCATGCCTATCCATCGCGCCGCGCCTGCATTCGATGAGCAATCCACCAAAGAAGAGATGTTTGAGACCGGCATCAAGGTCATCGACCTCATTCAGCCCTTCTTGAAGGGTGGCAAGATCGGTCTCTTCGGCGGTGCAGGCGTAGGCAAGACCGTCGTCATCATGGAACTGATCAACAACGTCGCCAAAAATCACGGCGGCTACTCTGTCTTCGCAGGCGTCGGCGAACGCACCCGCGAAGGCAACGATCTCTGGCTCGAAATGAGCGAGTCCGGCGTCATCACTCCGGGCGATTCCTCCAAGTCCAAAGCAGCGCTCATCTACGGCCAGATGACCGAGCCGCCAGGAGCCCGTCTGCGCGTCGCGCTCACGGCACTCACCGTCGCCGAGCACTTCCGCGACGAAGAGGGCGCGGACACGCTGCTCTTCATCGACAACATCTTCCGCTTCACGCAGGCCGGCTCTGAGGTTTCCACGCTGCTTGGCCGTATGCCTTCAGCCGTCGGCTACCAGCCCAACCTGGCCACCGAAATGGGCGAGCTCCAGGAGCGCATCACCTCGACCAAGAAGGGCTCAGTAACCTCAGTTCAGGCCGTCTACGTCCCCGCCGATGACTTGACCGATCCAGCCCCGGCCACAACATTCGCTCACCTTGATGCGACCACAGTGCTCAGCCGCCCACTTTCGGAGCTCGGCATCTATCCCGCTGTGGACCCGCTCGGCTCAAGCTCGCGCATCCTCAGCGCTCGCATTGTCGGCCAGGAACACTACGACGTAGCCCAGGGCGTCAAGCGCATCCTGCAACGCTACAAAGATCTTCAGGACATCATCGCCATCCTCGGCATCGACGAGTTGAGCGACGAGGACAAGATCACCGTAGGCCGTGCCCGCAAGGTGCAAAAGTTCCTGTCGCAGCCATTCCACGTCGCAGAGCAGTTCACCGGCATTCCAGGCCGCTACTGCAAAATCGCCGACACAGTCCGCTCCTTCAAGGAGATCATCGAGGGCAAGCATGACGACGTGCCCGAGCAGGCCTTCTACATGAAGGGCACAATCGAAGAAGTGCTCGAAACCGCAGAGAAGCTGAAGGCGACTGCGTAAAGACAAGTGTGAGTGGGGAGTGTGAGTGTGAACATGGACCGTCTTTCGCACTTCACACTCATACTGCCACACTGAGGTTGACAATGGCTGAAGGATCGAACAAACTGCGCGTCCGGCTCGTAACCCCCGAGCGCATCCTAGTCGAACAGGAAGCGGACGCTGTAGAACTGCCCGCCAAGACCGGCTACATGGAAGTGCTCTACGGCCACGCACCACTGCTCGCAGAACTGGGCGCAGGCGATGTGACTCTGCACGGTGCCAGCGGTGGCGAAAACGCCGGCAACTCCGATCGTTACAACGTAAGCTGGGGCTTTGTAGAGGTCCTGCCTGACCGCGTGACTATCCTCGCCAACGACGCAATCGCGCCTTCGCAAATCGATACAGGCCGCGCGAAGGAGCAGCTCGACCACGGCCACGATCTGTGGAACAATGCCGGCGACAGCGAAGAAAAATACACAGAAGCCGAGCACGTCATCAACGAAGCTGAAGCCAAGCTCGCCAGTGCATCCGGCGCAACGCATTAAGTCGAGACGATCAGAGCACACCAGAGAGTTCCCGCCAGCGCGGGAACTCTTTTTGCGTTCAGACCTGTATCAGCTTCAGGTCAGCATCGCCTTCAGTCAAGCTTCAGGTCTTCGAAGCGAGTCTCGACGGAGATCTTGCCCGCATCCACCTTCAATACATCGCATAAAACTTCGACCAGTTGTTCCCAGACTTCTTTGCGGCCGTAGGGCAACGCATCTCCACCCGCTGGACGAAACTGGGTCAGGTTTGCCTGCGGCAGAGCCTCCGCCAACTCCCCGACAGTGCGCATGGGCAACCCGATCCCCTTAAATTTTGTAGCCGCGTACAGGCTCTGGCGCGCGATCACGAACACGGCAAACACGCCCAGCTCCAAAGGCACCCACCACGCCCCATGCGGATGCCTCCACCGGACCATCAGGAGTTGGAATACGATTGCCGCCAGCAGCGCGACCGACCGAATCACGTCTCTGGCCCACCGCGGGTGTCGAAGCTTCGGGAAGGTGAGACCGCTCAAGTCTTCCAATTGCTTCCAGAGCATTTTCCGCTTTGACTCAGGCAACAAAACGGCAAGCTTGGTCGCAGGACGAATCGATTTTCGCGGCAATCCAAGCCGCGCCATCATGGCCTTTCGCAAACGATAAAAGGCATGGCTCGCTCGCCACGAGTCGCCAATCTCAAGCTTGCTCAGAATCACGCTATAAAGCTCCCCAACCGTGGCGATAGTGGCCAGCTCCGTCTCAGCGAGACTGATGCTGAACTCTTCCTCGATGCGCAGAACCACGTACATCGAGTCTTCCCCTGGCGGGTAGATCGCTCGCGGATCGAAGATGCGAATCGTCATAGGAAGTCACTCGAAATGGAAGCACCGAGCCGGATTTTCAAAACCCGGCTGCCAGAAATTCGTCAATGATCTAGAGCCGGCTCCCGCCAAGGCTGAAGGATTGCAACTAGCTGATTATCGAGCTAGCTCAGGCACGAGAATTTCAGGGCCGAAGGCCCGCTTGATACCAGCCTGGGGCAGCGCCCCAGGTATCGGAGCAAACAATTCCAAAGGGCTGAAGGCCCGTCCCATGAACTTCACAGCGAACCAAAGGCCAGCGCCGGAGCTAACTGAATAATCATCTGCAACTATTTCAAATACTTGCATGAGATCAGGGTTGATTTAGTTGCCAGTAACCAGATATATAACGAGGTAACCTTGATTCCTGGCCAAAGTTGGGCGACAAGCAGCCGGGAATGCTCCTACAATCGCATGTAGAAATGTCGAAGCCTGAAACAAAACGAACCGGACCAACTGGTCCAACCCACGGCGGCCCAGGTCGAGTCTTTGAAATTGCCTGCCCCGATTGCTCCGCCATGCTGCGCATCGATGCCGAAACCGGTGCGCTCATCAGCCATACGTCTGCCCCGCGCAAGCGCACCTTTGAAGATCTGGCGACGGCAGCCCAGGCCATGCGAGAGCAGGACGAGCGCAAGGAATCCATCTTCCGCCAATCCGTCGAAGCGGAGAAGAACAAGGAAGATCTCTTCGAAAAAAAGTTCGCTGAAGCCCTGCGCAAGGCCAAGGACGCGCCCGAAGGCAAGCCCTTCCGCGAATTCGATCTCGACTAGCGCGCCGCGCTCCAATACAGCATCGAAGTCTTGAAGGAGAACATCATGGTCACAGTTCCGATTCCTCGCCCAGGTCAATCAACGCAATTGCGCTCTTTAGCGTCCGGAACTCCGGCGGCGCCTAAGCAGGATTGGACGCACTTCATTGCAGCCGGAACGGTCCTCGCCGGCGGCGCCCTGATGGTAGCCGGTCACAAGAAAGCCGGATTGGCCGTTGCGGCCGCAGGCACGGCGCTCGCCCTGCTCGAGGAGCCTGAAGTGCTCAATAAGTGGTGGAAGAGTCTGCCCGGCTACCTGGCCGAAGCCCAGGGTTTCCTGGACAAGATCGAAGGCTACGTGGAAGAAGCCGCAATCCAGGGCCACCGAATCCAAAGCATCCTGCGGCGCTAGTCAAACCCCTAGAACGGCTCCGCAGGAGCGAACCCGCGTAGTTCTGAAGCGCGCTAAAGCCCCAGCTGCCTCCGGCCGGCCTCGCTGATGCAATGCGGAGTCCATTTCGGCTCCCACACCAGATCCACCTCAACCTTGCTCACCTGCTGGATACTCGCCAGCCGGTTATGCACCTGCTCGAAGATCAGCCCGCTCGCTGGACACTGCGGCGTAGTCAGCGTCATCTTCACCTTGACGCGTTGCTTCGGAAACGCAGGCGTAGCATTTGGATCGGGCTCGATACCCACCTCGTACACCAGCCCCAGATCCACCAGGTTGAGTTTCACTTCCGGGTCAAAGCAGTCCCGCAAGGCGCCCCATATATCGTCAACCGTTAGTACCGGCAAATCCTGCGCGTACAACCGTGCCATCACGCTAGTTCTTCCGCTCAACAAGATACCGCGCAACTGCTTTCAGGCCATCCGCATTGGGACCAAATGGCTCAAGCGCGGCAAAGGCCTCGGTGACAAGGCGGTCGGCATCTCTGAGGCTTTGTTCAAGCCCAAACACAGCGGGCCAGGTTGCTTTGTCGCTGGTCAGGTCTTTTCCGGCAGTCTTGCCCAACTGCTCTGAATCCTGCGTAACATCCAGCACATCGTCAACAATCTGAAAAGCCAGCCCCGCCTTGCGCCCGAAAGTATCCAGCCGCGCAACCTGCTCCGGAGTAGCTCCCGCAAAGATTCCGCCAGTCACTACGCTTACGCGAATCAGCGCCCCGGTCTTGGCCCGATGAATGGCATCCACCAGCTCCGGAGTAGCCTTCTTATGCTCGCCTTCAAGGTCCAGCACCTGTCCGCCGATCATCCCTTCGACCGTGCCGGTGGCCTGGGCAATCAGGCGAATGATTTCGACCACCGCAGCGGGCGGGCAGGCCAGCGTCGCCAGAACTTCGTATGCCTGTGTCTGCAGCGCGTCGCCCGCCAGAATCGCAATAGCCTCGCCAAACACGACGTGGCATGTAGGCTTGCCTCGCCGCAGATCGTCGTTGTCCAGAGCCGGCAGATCGTCGTGAATCAGCGAGTAGGTATGCAGCATTTCAATCGCCGCGCCCAGCTTCGCAATCCCTGCGGGAGCTGACCCAGCCACCGCCGTCGCCGCCTGCATCGCCAGCACCGGACGCAGCCGCTTGCCCCCGGCAAACACCGAGTGACGCATTGCACCATGAATCGAAGAGGGAACCACCGCAGTCGCAGGGATCAGCGCATCCAGCGCCTCATCTGCCAGTTGGGCGCCTTCGCGGAGAAGTGACTTAACGTCGGGTTTGAGGTCAACAGACATTACTTCGATGATAAACGAATTGCTCTCCATCGCCTTTCCACAATCCAGAGCAATGCGAGGACGCCAACCGCGCCCAGGCTGATCCACCGTCCCCATAAAACATCCGGAGTGGTAGTCCACCGGGCTTCAATCGTGGAAGGCCCAGCAGTGACAGGGACCACAACGAGGCCATCCTCCCGGGCACTCGAAAGCGTCACCGGCCTGTCATTCACTGTAATCCTCCACGCAGGATAGCGGCGCAGGCGCAGGATGACGAATCCATCATGGTCGCTGTCGATCCGCAGCAACTTGTGTTCGTCTTGCCATATCTGCGCAGTGAAAGTGCCGTCGCACGATCCCTGCTCGGGCGACCAGGCGGGCGTGGATTGATCGTCCGAGCCAGCCTCGGAGCCAGTCTGGTTTTTCCCCAGTTCCTGGCTCGGATCTGAAACCATGCACCCATCCGGAAGATCGCTGGCTACCAGCGTGTTGTCACTTCCCAGCGGCGCATATTCGTCAATGCCGTCAACCCCGTCGCCCTCGTGGAATACAGCCACCTGGTTGCCAACCGCATCTTCGTCATCACAAGGCTGAAAGAACATGCGCGATCCAACCCCAACCAGCACCAGCAGAATCACGCTCCAGCCAAGCCCAGCCCATAGCCGCGAGCGGCGCGTCGCCAGCGGAGTAGCCGCAGCCAGAAAGATCGCATAGGACGTTCCCAGCACCATCAGCCAGCGCCACGGAAACTGCAAGAACTGAAGCTTGGGCAGATCCCACAGCAGTTCAGAAACAGGCAACTGCATAAGAAACAGGATCGGAATCAGCAGCGCCAGCGGCATCCAGAATCGCCGCGTTTCGCTCGAAAGCCTGCCTTGCCGCAGGCAAACCACCAGCGCTCCCAGCGCGACCACCGCAGTCAAGACGAAAATCATCGAAGCAGTGTGCAGAACCTGATCGTGCAGCGCAAGATTTGCACTGGCATGGCGCGCAAAGAGCCAGCTATCGCCAACTCGCATCCCCACATCGAGGGCCTGTCTGATATCGATCCAGCGCTGCTCCCACGCCGCTGGCACCAGATAAAACGCAGCCAGGCCCAGGCCCAGCGGAGCGGCGACAACAGCCCGCAAAATCGGCCTCCACGAGCGTTCAATCGCGGCCGCAGCCAGCGCTGCAAAGGCCAGTAAATAGCTGGCCATCACTCCAGCCGGAGCATTGGTAAGCCAGATCGCAGCCAGCACCAGCGCGGCGGGAAAATGGTCATTGCGTGATTCCAAGTTCCGCAGCGCAAACAGCAGCAGCAGCGGAATCAGCGCCGCCGCCGCCAGTTCCGCGAACGCCGTGCGCTCGTACGCAGCAAACAGCGCATAAGGCGCAGCCGTAGCGATCACGCCCGCCAGCGTTGCATTCGGCCCAGGCAGGAATTGCCTCGCAAGCGCGCGGGTGGCCAGCCCGGCCCCAGCCAGACACAAAAACGTCATTGCAAACGGAACCCACTCCCAGGGCATCCCGTAGCCCAGCAGCGCGCCCAGCATCCAGGTCAGCGGGGGATAGAAAACGAAGCGCGGTTCGCCCGCGCCCCAGTTCGGGCTTTGCGCCCAGTGCGGATAGAGCGCGCCTTGGCTCCAGGCGCGCTGTGTTTCCATCCATGAAACCAGGTGAAAATCGAAATCATGTCCGCAGGAGACGCCGCGTACAAACCTCGGGCCGCAAGCCGCCAGCGCAGCCAGCAAAATGAGCAGAATGCCGCCGTTTCCCGCCAGTTTGCGTAGTTTCTCAACCGCAACCGTGCCCACTACGGCACCAGTTGCAGCGTATGCGTGGTTTGCGCGGCCACCGCGGGAGCGCTAAACGGCAGCGGGAAAGTAGTCCCGCAATACCAGGCCGCCCACTGGTCGCGAAACCACGGACTGGCGGGGTTGCCGCTCTCGCCCAGCACGATGTTTTCCGTCGAAGCGTCAGGTGCGCTCCAGTCCATGGTGAAGCGCTGGCTCGGCCCAAAAGCGCGTCCTACCTGCTTCACCGTGGTGCCGTCGCCGCTCAGCGCCTGCTCGCCGGTACCAGCCCAGCTCTTGACGTAAGGCAGCAGCTGGAAGATCGGGTGCTCCAAATCAATCACATGCCACGAGCCATAATTCCACTTGGAGAGATCGGCCGGAGCCTTGCCTGTATCCAGCCCGCGGCGCACGGCCTCAGTCAGCAGCGCGTCCCAGTTCTTGTAGTTGGACGGCAGCCACTTGCTGGCAGTCGCGGGGTCAGATCCGCTTCCGCCATGCATGATGATCTCCTCTTCGGCAAAAGCAGACTCGGACCATTCGTAAGCATCGGCATCCCTGCCTAGCTTCGGCTCCAGAATGAGCGGCCAGAAAGCCTGTTTCGCGCGGTAAATGATCGATGCGGCAGCGGAATCCGTAGTCAGCCGCCCATCCCAGCTTCGCAGCAAGTCAGCGGCCTTTTTGAGGCGGTTGTCGACTCCGGCACTCTGATCGATCGCGTAAGCAAACCGATGCGCCAGCTCCTGATCGACCTCGCTGTAGATGTCCGTCTCGACAGCCATCATATCGTTGCGGGTCAGATGCTCCCGCCCGCGCAGGTCCATATAGATCCGCTCAGCCCGGTAGGGCGTAGCCCACTCCAGCGTCAGTGGAAACTTGGTGTCGTTGGGAGTGACCCGGGAATTGGCCGTCGCCAGCAGCCCCGACGGCGGATCGACCGAGTAGGGAAGATCATCGAAAGGAATGTAGCCCTGCCACTCATGATTCGCATCCTGAATCGGCACGCCCACCAGGCCATTCGGCCGCATCGGCACCTTGCCAATGGCGTGGTAAGCGATGTGGCCCTGATCGTCCGAGTAGATCACGTTCAGCGTAGGCCAGCACCATGCTCCCAAAGCTGTCGAGAACTGCTGCCAGTTCGCCGCAGTGTTCATCTCATAGATCGGCACCGCGCTCAGCGCCGGATCGTAAAGACTCCAGTGAAGCGAGATCGGGCGAGGTTCCTCGTGGAAGAGGGGATTCAGCAGCGGGCCGTGGTCCGTGAGCTGCACATCCAGCTTCACATCCTTGCCAAAGCGCACATGAATCACCTCTTGAGCATGGGCCAGCGGAAGCCATTCCCCATGCGGCCCTGCGTAGTTGCCCTTGCCGTCCAGCCGTTCGACATAAAGGTCCTGCACATCCGCGTAAAGAGCCGTGTAGCCCCACGCAACGTGGTCATTGTGCCCTGCCGTGACAAACGGCGTTCCCGGCAGCGTTACACCCGTCACATGCAGCCCGGGAGCCTTCAGATCGGCCATATACCAGATATTCGGCACCGATAGGTCGAGGTGCATATCGTTCGAAAGCAGCGGCTTGCCACTCTCCGTGTGCTTGCCGGAGAGCGCCCATTCGTTCGATCCAGCGGCACAATCCCTGCAGTCTCGCAAACCAAGCCTCTGCCGTAGCGCCTGCAGATCCTCCTCCCTGCCTTCAGAAGGCGATACCGTCAGTCTCGTTTGAGTCTGATCGTTATCTTCGTCGTCATTCTGATGCGGCGCAGGATGCGGCTGCGTCATGTCTGCCACAGCCGCCGTCGGAGGCTGGTCCCTCCACGATCCCACCGGATAAAGATCTGACTCCAGCTTTGCATCGTTCAGATGGCCCGCGATCCGTTCGCGCTCCAGCTTCGCGTACCAATGGTTATCCAGCGTCTGCACCATGCTCACCAGAATCAGCATCGAGTCCGCCCCAACCCACGGCCGAGGCCGGTACCGCAGCAAGCGAAACTCAGCAGGCAAATGGTCCTGATTCTGCTCGATAAACAGGTTCACCCCGCGCGCGTACTGCTCAAAGCGATGCCGGTCACCCTCCGGCTGGCTGTTGTAAACGCGCAACGCCACACTGCGAAACTGAAATACCCGCTGCGCCTTGTCATGCTCGACCAGCGTCGGGCCAAGAATCTCCGCGAGTTCTCCTGTAGCGTTGCGCCGCAGAGCATCCATCTGCCACAGCCTGTCCTGCGCGGTGACGAAGCCCTGCGCCAGCAGCAGATCGTCCAGGTTGGCAGCCTCTATATGCGGCATGCCATGGCTGTCGCGCCGGACCGTAACCGGCGCGCTAAGGCCAGGAAGTTTGAGATTGCCATCCAGCGTCGGCAACGACTCCGTCATAGCCCGATGCAGCCAGAAGAGCCCGCTTCCGGTTAGAAGAAGAACGACAGCGACGATTCCGCCCAGTGCCCACAAACAAAATCGAAGCAACCGTCCTGCCTTGCTCAAAGGATTCCTCTCCCGCGCCCGAACCTCTTCGCTATCCGTCCAGCAAAGTCAGCTTGCTTAGGATAGCTGGGCCTGGGCAGTCGGGGAAGCAGATTCAACCTCAGGCCGACGCCGGTAGAAGATCAGCAGCGCCACAAGCACCAGCAGCACAGTCGGCAGCACCAGCAAACTGCCCTCAGGCCCATCCGTGCCGCCGCTCCACAGCGCCGGGCCCGCTGGATTTGTCGTCAAATAGTGTCCCTGTGGCTTAAATCCGCTGTCGGCAGTCCCATAGAAGAAGGTTTGCGTCCAGTCCCACGCCGCATGGAAGCCGATAGCCCACCACGCAGACCCCGTCAGTCGAACGCTGACGCAGAAAACAAAGCCAATGGACGCTGCAGAAAATATCCCGATCCAGGTTTCGCCCTCATTCAGAGTGTGGATATAGCCAAAAAAGGTGGAAGTAAGCCACGCAGCCTCCCAAAACACCGCAGCCGGCGACTTCTTCAAATGCAGCCACAGGCAGGGAACCACCCCGAGCAGAGCCATGATGTAAACCCCGCCCGCGCCGCTGCCGTGGGTATTGAGCCACGCAAACAGGCTGAAGCAGCCAACCGTCCCCAGCGCCCACCAGTAGTTGATCCCGCGCGTCAGCGTGAACAGCATGTAGCAGCGCGTCAAACCCTCTTCACCCAACCCGGTCAGCAAAAAGCCAATGCCCCAGAGCGCTCCGAACTCCAGTATCGCCAGGCTGCTCAATGAACCCGCTCCCGAACCAGAAACCGCTCCGAAATGCAGCCACCCTCCCTCATACAGCCCGCCAACGAGCGCCGAGAGAGCCAGAAATCCTCCCACCAGACCGGTCAAAAAATGCCGCAGACGGCTCGGCCCTCTAAGGTTGTAATCCATGATGCGGCGATGCTCAATCAGCGCCATCACCGCCGCCGCGCCAAGCAGCGCAAAGAGCTGAATCGTTTCATTCACAATCGACGACCCCGCCGTGAAATTGCCCAGCTTGATATGCATGAGGTCATGCAGGATCAGTTTTGCGAGAAGTCCCTGGATGGCGATAAACAGGATGAACAGCACCATAAAAAGCGCGACCGACCAGCCCACGCGCAGACCCTGGCTGCCAAAGACTATCCACTTGAGAAAGCGCGTCTCCGCAGGCTCAGGCGCAGGGGGCGCAACGGGCGGCGGCACGATCGCAGCAGCGAGCCCAGCCTCGGGCACATACTCAGGACCGGGGAGTGGAGTTATCGTGGACGGAGCATCTTCGGAGTTCATGCAGTTCCTTGTCACAGTTGAAATTAGCTTGAGATAGCGTAGCTTACGATAGGGTACGCTACGTTCTCCACTTCCGTTCCTTGCTCTTAGCTCGGTGCTCAGAGCAATCGCGTGAACGTGCAAGAAGCTGAGACAAGGTCAGCCAAACCGTCCGCCAAACCCATTCAAATCCATCCATTCCAGCGCCTCGCTCCGTTTGCGTGGAATTAACTCTGTTTGGCGTACAATAGTGATGTCGCTGGGAGTCCATTCCCCGGCAGCATTCCCAGTCATCCTTACCCTTACCGCGGATTTGGCATTCATTCGCAGCAATGATGTGCACGAAAGTGTCGCAAATCATCGACTAATCACCTCATGCGAGCACCGAAAAAGATCGCACGTAATTCATTTAAGTGGGAGATAGATCAAGAAATAAATACCCCACCCCCCCCATCTAGTTCTCCGTTTGTTCGCTTTTTGGCAATCCAAGCCACGTTTTCCGTTTATGCAATTGCCCTGCTCGGTGCTCCGCTTGACAGGGTGAACTAAGACGCCGATGCTAAAGGCTTCGGCTATCGCACCTGTCACTCTTTTTGCAGGACCGCGAAGCATCTTACGTTTTGGGGAGCACACAGCTTGCAGGTTCGGGTCTTCTATCACGACAAATGCTTTGACGGGGCCTGCTCGGCTTCACTCTTCACCCGCTTCCATCGCGAGTGCATCGCGCCCACCGGCGCCAATTACGAGTATCACGGCCTGGTCCATCGAGCCGGAGCGCTCTTCAACGAAGCTGATTTCACCGGCGACGAAAATGCCATCGTCGACTTCAAATATTCGCCGTCGCCCAAAATCACCTGGTGGTTCGACCATCATCTTTCGGCATTCCTGAGCCCGGCCGATCACGAGAACTTTCTCGCTTGCCAAGCCGATTCGGCCTGCGCCAGCCGCAAGTTTTTCGACCCTACCTACATCTCCTGCACCAAGTACTTAGCTCACATTGCAGCCACCAAATTCGGCTTCGATACAGCCCCAGTAGCCGAACTCATCCACTGGGCCAACATCGTCGACGGAGCGCTCTATGAGAGCCCCGAGTCAGCCGTGGAGATGGCGGCGCCAGCGATGAAGCTCACCCTGATCATCGAAGCCACTCAGGACCCGGAGTTCATCCCCCGCCTGATTCCGCTGCTCACCGAGCTGCCGCTGGCCGAGGTTCTGGAGCAGCCCTTCGTAGCCAGCTTGCTCCCGCCTCTGCTCGAACAGCACCAGCACGCCATCGAGCTAATCCGCGAGCGCAGCGAGTACCGCGACGGCACAATCTTCTTTGATATTTCAGATCATCTGCTCGAAGGCTTCAACAAATTCATCCCCTACTACTTGCATCCGGAGGCGACCTACTCCATCGGCCTCTCGAAATCCAGCTTCCGCACCAAGGTCGCCGTCGGCTCAAACCCCTGGACCAAAGCCCGTCCGGAAGACATGGTCAACCTCGCAAAAATCTGCGAGCGCTACGGCGGCGGAGGACACGCGCGCGTAGGAGCCATCAGCTTCTCTCCAGACCGCAGCGACGAAGCCCGCGAAGCAGCAAAAGTGATCGTAGAAGAATTAAGGGCGCGCAATCCGTTCCCAGATCGTTAGAAGCTATCGCTTCCAAGGAAAGGCTGGCCCAACGAAGGGTGTGGTCCACATCTCGATTTCGAGATTTGGGACGTGATTCGTGCAAAGCACGAAGTCTGTTCCCTAATCCCTGTTCCCTGCCTTTAGACCTTCTCGTGCACGCTGGGCCATTCCGCACGGCGATGCTCAAGGAAGGCGCGCACACCCTCGCGGAAGTCTTCCGAAGACCGCTGATGCGAATTGGCCGCAATAGCATCTTCAATCTCTTCATCCAGCTGATTCGCCGAGTGGCCGGTGAGCAGCTCCTTGACCGCTCTCATCGCCTGCGGACTGTTCAGCAGCAAGCTGTGAGCCAGAGAATGAGACTCGCCCATCAACTCCTCAGGCTGCACGATGCGCGTCACCAGGCCAAGCCGGCAGGCTTCGTCAGCCTTAAGGATGCGGCCACTGAGCAGCAGTTCGCGCGTTCGCTTTTCCCCGATCTGCCGCGTCAGGAACGAAGCCACGATCGCCGGAACGAAGCCGACCCGAACCTCCGTGTATCCAAATCGTGCATCGGGTACGGCGTAAGTAAAGTCGCAAAGCGTAGCCAGACCCATGCCGCCGGCGATAGCCGGACCGTTGACCGCAGCAATAATGGGTTTAGGAAATTCATATAGCGAGCGCAGTACGCGGGCCATGTTTTCCGAGTCGAGCCGATGCTGCTCCACTGTGCGCGCCGTCATGGTCGCCAGGTGCTCCATGTCCAGTCCGGCGCAAAAGGCCGTACCTGCCCCGGTCAGGATGACGACACCGCAATCGCAGTGGGCAGCATCGTCCAGCACCATGGTCAATTCATCAATGAGCTCCGGGCTAAGCGCGTTGCGCTTTTCCGGGCGGTTGAGGGTAATTGTTTGAACACCTCTTGAGGATTCAACCTCAACAAAACGAAATCGGCTCATCTGCAGCCCCCTCTACGCTAGATCAACCTTAGACCAATCTTTATACACCCTTTATAAGATGCAATGATAGGCACCTTTGGTGCGCTCGCCAAGGTCTTTGCAATCACACGCGCAGGAGGTCCGCTGTCAGTTTGCCATTGCCGATTTATCTGTAATCCCCGTACTGAATCCGTTTTTGCGCCCGCCCAAAACGCTAGTGGCCGCCCATCGACAGTAGCCAGAGCACCAGCATGCAAACACCGTGCACCATGAACGACTGCGCGATCGCAGCCTTGAGGCTTTTGCCGCTGTCCAGCGTAAGCTTAGTCAGCAGCCCTTCAAGCGGCAGTTGCAGATAGATCGCTGCATGGGGCAATATCGTGGCGAATTGGTCGTCGATTCCAATTTCGCGATGCGTCGCCAGCAGAGCCAGTGGGAACGTCAGCCGCAGAGCCCAGATACCAGCCTGGGTCGCCATCGCATACCACTCCGGTGCAAACCCGGAGAGAAAGATGCCCACGGCAACCGGCCACCAAGCGGCAATCGCCGCGCCCGGCTTGCGTGCAACCTTCTTCTTAACCTGATCTTTGCTGACCGGCATCGTCTGCACAGCGGCCGCCTGAACGGCCATAACCGGCATCATTGTCGTTACTGCCGTCGCGGTTCTTTGGGCGGATGGGATTGAGCGAACCGCCTGCACGCGCTTCTTCGTGCTGCGGTACTTAGCTTCGGGCATTGTCGCTGCAATGTGGCTCATGGAAGTCAGCGTAATGTTACGAGCAGTCGGGCTCAATGGCCCGAAAGTTACACTTCACCAGACAGAAGGGTGAGCCCTGCAGCAACCCCCAAATAGTCACCGCGATCGTAGGAGTTCTCCAACCGAGGCTACAATCCCAGCTCCGCCGCGCGGCGCTGCATGGCAGCCAGGCAGAACGCGATATGCGCGTCCAGATCGACCCCCAGCTCCTCGGCGCCCTGAATCACATCCTGCCGGTTCACTCCGCGCGCAAAGGCCTTGTCCTTGAGCTTCTTGCGCACTCCTGCCGGCTCCACGTCTGAGATAGCTTTGCTCGGTTTCACCAGCGCGCACGCCGTCAGAAAGCCGGAAAGCTCGTCGCACGCAAACAGCACCTTGTCCAGATGAGTCTCCCGAAGCACACCCGAGTAGGTAGCGTGACCGAGGATCGCAGTCTGCGTAGCCGCAGGCCAGCCCAACCGCGCCAGCTCGCGAACTCCCACAAACGGATGCTCCTCCAGCGAAGGATGGCGCTCGTAATCGAAGTCATGTAACAGCGCAGTCGTGGAGTACAGATTCAACAACTCTTCGCGCTGGCTGCCAGAGATGCCCAGGCGATCGGCTTCCGCCTCGCCGTAAGCCATCACGCAGGTCTCCACGCCGAGCGCGTGTTTGCGCAGGCTCTCGCCCAGCGTCCATTCGGTTAGCAGTGCCCACGCTGCGGCCCGGTCAAAAGGGGAAGGAAGGGAACAAAAGGTCGTGTCCGCACTCATATCGATGCTCTTATTATCAGCCATACCCCACTATTCACAGATTGCTCCGGGGCTCCATGTTTATTCTCTTGGTTCGCGTTTCTTCGGGTTTTGTTGGGAATCTTCCCTTTATTTTCCGATTGAGCCTTGTTTTTCACTTGACAATTATGGTTCCCCGCGTTGAGAGTAACTCTTGACGTGGTGTATTAGTCACCACCGGAAGCCCAGCTCTGGCTCTCCGCACACAAAGTATGGCAACGACACTGGTACAGATGCCCGGTACGAAAACCGTCACGGGGCCGATCAGCGTTCCTGTGCGCGAGGTATTGCGCTGCGAACACTGCGCCCTGATGCAGTTCCGGACCACCAACTCCATGTGCCGGCGGTGCCACAAGCCGCTGGATGTGGAAGAACTCCCAGCCCCCATTGAGGTCATCGCCCCCAGCGAACTCCCAGCCAGCACCGCGGATGCAGGCCTCCGGGTCGCCGCGCAGGTCAAGGACATTCGCAAGGCTCGCCACCTCAGCCAGCGCCAATTGGCCAGTCGCATGCAGGTTCCGCGCACCTACATCTCCAAAATCGAGAACGGAAAGGCCATCCCCACCCTCGGTTCTCTTGAGCGCCTCGCAGCCGCCCTCGAAGTGGACATCTGCCAACTGGTGCGCGATGGGCGCAGCCAGCGCGACGAAGATGCGGCGGAGATCCTCGCCGATCCGTTCCTCGCCGAGTTGGCGCAGTACCTACCCAAACTGGAGCCGCTACAGAAATCCTTGCTGCTCAATCACGCACGCGACAAGTCTCGAGATGCGGCTCGCGACATGGCCATGGGAAAAAGACGCACGGCGTAGATCGCGGTTCCGGCCATCGACAACACACAATCACATCCGATGGATTGCGACCCTTAGGCGCATGTGCTAGCGTCAATCTTGCTGGAAGCAATTGTCGGAATCGATTGCCGCAGGCTATTGATAGAGGCGAAGCTTTGTACCTGACCACAACGTCGCGCATCGATGAGCTTTCGCCTGACGAACGCGCAGTCTATGCGACCCTGACCCCTGCGCGTCTGCCCGAGCATGTGGCCATCATCATGGATGGCAACGGCCGCTGGGCCGGAGCACGCTCGCTGAAGCGGTTCCTCGGCCATCAGCAGGGAGCCAAAAGCGTCCAGTTGGTCACCGAGACGGCCTCGCGTATCGGCCTGCCTTGGCTCACGCTCTACGCCTTTTCTCTGGAAAACAATCTCCGCCGTCCGCGCGCCGAGGTCAGCTTTCTCATGCGGTTGCTCCGCAGCTACCTCGAAAGCAATCTGCAGCGCATGATGGACAACAACGTGCGCATCCGCTACATCGGTCGCACCCGCGAACTGCCGCCCGAGGTCCAGGACAAAATGCAATGGGCCGCCGAGGCCACTGCCCGCAATACCGGCACCACGCTCACCCTGGCCTTGAACTACGGCGGGCGCTCAGAGATGGTAGACGCTTTCCGCTCCCTGGCGGTAGAAATGCAGCAGCGCGGCATCAATCCTGAGCGCATCACCGAAGAAGATGTGCATCGCCACCTCTATACGGCGCACATGCCGGACCCCGACCTTCTCATCCGCACCTCCGGCGAGATGCGCATCTCCAACTACCTGCTCTGGCAGATCGCCTACACTGAGATTTTCGTCACCGAGCGCTTCTGGCCGGATTTTCGCGGCATCCACCTGCTTGAAGCCATCGCCGCATATCAGCGCCGCGAGCGCCGCTACGGCGGCCTGAGCGAAGCCGAGCGTGAAGATCAGGCCGCAGAAGAGATCCCAGAGCGCATCATCGCCGGCTAGACACGTAGCCCAAGCGCGCAGCCCCGGAACAGCCGACCCAAGCTAGTCCAATCTCGTCTAGGCGGGCTCAAGCCGGTCCGGTCGGCTCAGTCCACCCCGGCAGTGTATCCTCACCTTTGGAATGAAAAGAATACTTACAGCCATTGTCCTAATTCCGCTGGTGATCGCATTGGTCTTTCTCGGCTCCGACTGGTTCGTAACCCTGGCCACCGGAGCAGTCGCGCTTCTCGCCGCCTGGGAATATTTGGGAATCGCCCAGGCCGCCGGCTCGAAATCCCCGCGCATCCCTGTCCTGGTCTCGATCGGCATCCTCTTCACGGTCAGTTTTCTCTGGCCAGACAAGCTTCTGGTCACCCTCGGCGCGCTTTGCCTGGCATTGCTCATCTATTGCGCATTTTCGAGTCCGGTTCAGCAGGCGTTGATTGAGGCTTCGACAGCCGTTTTTTGTCTCATCTACACCGGTTTTGCGTTGATCTCAATTCCTCTTATGCGCAGCTCGGAAGATGGTAAGTCGCTGGTTCTATTCCTCCTATGCGTGGTCTGGGCCGGAGACATTGCCGCCATGTACGTCGGTCGCACCCTGGGCAGGCGCAAACTGGCCCCCAGACTCAGCCCCAACAAAACCTGGGAGGGCGCAATCGCTTCCGTCGTCGGCAGTCTGCTCGTCACTGCCTTGCTGCTTACCCTGTCCCTGCAACTGGCCAAGCGAGACATTCTCGTTCTCGCTCTTCCCGGACGCGTCTGGTACTGGCTGGTGTTGGCGGTGATCGTTAACGTATCCGCGCAGATCGGCGATCTCGCCGAGTCGGCGCTTAAACGCTCAGCGGGAGTCAAAGATTCAGGCACCCTGCTCCCGGGCCACGGTGGCGTCCTAGACCGCATCGACGCGCTTCTCGTAGCCGCGCCAGTCCTGTGGTACGCTCTGGTTATTCAGCGGTTCTAGGCTCGGGATCGGGTTTATTCCGCCTGAAGATCGCCCAGAAACCGCTCAACATTTTCTTGAACATAGGTACGGTATCTGCTTGAAACGGTTAGCTATTCTCGGTTCTACTGGGTCCATCGGCCAAAGCACGCTCTCTATCGTTGAATCCTACCCAGACCGCTTTGCAGTCGCCACACTCGCCGCTGGGCGCAACCTCGATTCAGCCTTCGAACAGGTCGTCCGCTGGCGCCCTCGCATGGTTTCCCTCGCCACCGAGCAACTGGCCTCTGAATTGGCCAGCCGTCTCCGGTCCGCAGGAATCACCGGAGTCGAAGTCCTGTGGGGAACTGCCGGCAGCGTCGCCTGCGCGACTCACCCCGACGTGGATTTCGTAGTTTCAGCCATCGTAGGCGTGGCCGGCCTCGAAGCCACCCATGCAGCCATCCTCGCCGGAAAACCCATCGGACTTGCCAACAAGGAGTGCATGGTTGCGGCGGGCGAAATTCTCACCGCTGCTGCCCGCGCAAAAAACGTCCCGCTGCTGCCCATCGACTCCGAGCATAATGCCGTTCACCAGTGCATGAGAGTCGGCACAGCAGCCGAAGTCAGGCAAGTGTGGCTCACCGCCTCCGGTGGTCCATTTCGCCAGCTCCCCCTGGACCAGTTCGCCGCCATCACTCCCGAGCAGGCATTGAAGCACCCCACCTGGGTCATGGGCCAGCGCATCACCATTGATTCGGCCACCATGCTCAACAAGGGCCTCGAAGTCATCGAAGCCTGCCGTTTGTTCAACATACCGCCCAGCCAAGTGAGGGTAACGGTCCATCCACAGTCCACGGTCCATTCGCTGGTAGAGTACGTCGACGGCTCCATCCTCGCTCAGATCTCCGTCACCGACATGCGCTTGCCCATCCTCTACGCGCTGGCATTTCCGGAGCGGCCCGCCTCATCGCTCACGTTTGATCTGGCAGCACTTTCGCGCCTCGACTTTGAGCTTCCCGATTTCGCCCGCTTCCCCTGCCTTCGCCTAGCCTACCAGGCGGCAGAAGTCGGTGGAGCCCACTGCATCGCCCTCAATGCCGCCGATGAAGTGGCAGTAGAAGCTTTTCTTGCCCGGCAAATATCCTTTTCCGGCATCCCGCGTACAATAGAAAAGGTGCTGGAACGGACTCCAGACAGCCATCCGGATACCATCACCGGGGTGCTTGAGGCCGATTCCCAGGCGCGTGAACGGGCTCGCGAAGTTGTTTCCGCAGCTGCACTTCGCGTGTAATTCCCACCGTATTTTGCGGCCCAGGTTTCGATTTGGGCAAGGGCTTGAGGTACTGCGCACGCGCGTTCTATGCACACTGTTCTGGTTTCTGTCGTCTCCGTCCTTATCGTGCTCGGCATCATGGTTCTCGTCCATGAGTTTGGCCATTTTCTCGCGGCCAAACTCTTTGGCGTCCGCGTAGAGCAGTTTTCGATCGGCTTCCCGCCGCGTCTCTTCGGCATCAAGTACGGCGAAACCGACTACTGCGTCTCCGCCATTCCCCTTGGCGGCTACGTCAAAATGACCGGCGAAACGCTGCCCGGCGAAAATCTCTCGTCGTTGCAAGCCGCTGACGGAGAGACGGTAGCCGCGCTCGCACATGACCCCGGCGCGCTCACTTCCCATCCGCGCTGGCAGCGGATGATCATCGGCGCTGCCGGGCCGGTCTCCAATTTCATCCTGGCCCTCGGCCTGATGACCGGCTTCTACATGCTGCACAACGAGGTCTACCTCTTTGTAGATCAGCCCATGACTCTCGATTGGGTTATGCCTGGCTCGCCCGCTGCCAATGCCGGCCTTCAGCCTGGCGACCGCATCCTCACTATCGACGGCGTTCAGAACCCCTCTGTCGAGGATGTCTACAAGAGCGAAGCAAAGAATCTCAACCACCCGGTTCAGGTCGCGGTCCAGCGCAATGGCCAGAGTGTCTCACTCACTCTCCAGGTTACCGATCCCTCTAAAGGCAAGGATTTTGATCCGGACAAGATTGGACTGCTTCCGGTTCGCCAGCCTGGGCCTGTCAAAGTAGCCACCATTACTCCAAACTCGCCCGCTGCCAAAGCCGGCATTCAGCCCGGCGATCAGTTTCTGTCTATCGACGGACATCAGTTTCATAGTACCGACGCTGTCATCGCCTATCTCCAATCCCAAAGTGGCGCGCCGGTGAAGCTTGTACTGAGCCATGATGGCAAGATTTCAAATCTGATGTTGGAGCCAATTCGCGTCGACGACCCCAAACAGGGCACGGCATGGCGTCTTGGCTTCTCCTCAACGCCGCCGCCCTCGCGCGTGGAGCAGCTTCCGTTCTTCGCCGCCATCGCAGAATCGGTCAAATATAATCGCGGCGTTTCGCTCGACATCCTCGACGTTGCCAGCCGCGTTGTCTCTCGCAAAATGTCCATGGATTCGCTCTCCGGCCCGATCGGCATTGCTCAGCAGACGGGCCTTGCCTGGGAAACGCCCGGCTGGGGATTGATGATCCAGCTCATGGCTCTCATCAGCGTCAACCTGGGCGTCCTCAACCTGCTTCCGTTTCCCATTCTTGACGGCGGAATGATTCTCTTCCTGGTGATCGAAAGCATCATCCGGCGCGACGTTAATATGGCCTTCAAGGAACGGGTCTATCAGGTTGCATTCGTCCTCATTCTGGTGTTCTTCGCCTACGTCATCTTCAATGACATCTCCAAGCTGGGCCTGTTCACCCACGCCAAGCCATAGCTTCAGAACCCCGGGCGCTCGCGCCCGGCTGCACTGTAAGAGAAGAAAGCAGCGCTCCATGTCCATCGTGACCGAGTTACGAGTTCGCTATGCTGAAACCGATCAGATGGGCGTGGTCTATTACGCAAACTACCTGGTCTGGTTCGAGTTGGGTCGCGTCGAGTTCATGCGCTCGCTGGGCTTCGACTACAAGCAGATGGAAGTTGAGGACGGCTGCATTCTGCCCGTCATTGAAGCTACCTGCCGCTACAAGACTCCAGCCCGGTATGACGACATCATTTTGATCGACGCATGGCCGGTTCTGCTGCGCGGCTCGCTGCTTAAGTTCGCCTACCGAGTGCTGCGCGCACCCAATGCCTATGAAGGCCAGGTGCTGCTCGCCGAGGGCGAAACTGTGCACTTCGTTTGCGACGCGAGCATGCAAAAGTGCCTCATGCCCGAGCGCTATGCAGCTCCAATCCGTTCTGCTATCCGCTTCGTGGACCGCGACGAACAAGGCGATATGGTCGGCCAGGAATAGGGACTGGGCCAAAATCTTCCCGCTCGCAATGCGTTGAAGCTCAGCGTTCGGTCTGCAAATCCGCCGTCCGGGGTCTGACATTCTCGCGCAAAAACTGGACAATCGCATCCAGCGGTGTCCCCGGCCCGAAGACCTCGGTCACGCCCATTTCCTTGAGCGCAGGAATGTCTCCCTGCGGGATCGTCCCGCCCAAGACCAGCAGAATGTCTTCAGCCTTCTGCTCTTTGAGCAGGCCTAGAATCCGTGGCACCAGCGCATTATGCGCCCCGGAGAGGATGCTCAGCCCGATGCAATCCACATCCTCTTCGATAGCTGCCTGCACGATGCTTTCCGGAGTCTTGCGCAGGCCGGTGTAGAGGACTTCCATGCCGGCGTCGCGGAGGGCGCGGGCGATGATCTTGGCTCCGCGGTCGTGGCCGTCGAGGCCGACTTTGGCGACCAGTACCCGAATTGGAGTTGCGGTTTGCACTGAACGGAATGGTAGCTCATCGGCCTGGATCGTGAAATCCAGAGGGTAAAACGGGCTGCTTGCCTCTCGATTCGCCTTAAAAAGGGGGGAGGGTATCTGTTTTTGTCTTTAAATCGAACAAAATAAAAGAGATGTTCCTAAGTTTGGGCGCGATTAGCCGGGCTTTTGGGCCACATTACGCCGCTTTTTGCGCACTAAAACGGGAGTCAGCGCGTCCCGGGCGCTCGCTAAGTAGAGTCTTAGATTATTCCTGGGCGACGGCTTATTTATATTATGCGCTTTTCGAGGTAACTATTTACTTGCCTGACCAAGTATAGTGGTATATTGTTGGAAACATGGACACGCCTAAGACGTTGCAAGAGGCAATAGTTTGGTTTGCTGATGCTGAGAACTGCCGTGTATTCCTCGCGGCGTTGCGTTGGGAAGATGGGAAAGTACGCTGTCCGCTGTGTGATGGAGAGCGGGTTGTATACCTGGCTAACGCCAGAGTGTACAAGTGTTACGGGAAGCATCCCAAAGCCAAGTTCAGTATTAAGGTAGGAACGATCTTTGAAGACAGTCCTTTGGGCCTTGAGAAATGGCTTCCGGCCATGTGGCTCATAGTGAATGCAAAGAATGGCGTTAGTTCCTGCGAGATTGCACGGTCCTTGGGGATTACGCAAAAGAGCGCGTGGTTTATGGCTCACAGGATTCGGTTCGCGCTCAAGAGCGGTTCCTTTGCGGCGGATATGGGGTCTAGCGGCGGTCCTGTCGAGGTGGATGAATCCTTTGTTGGGGGAGAGCCGAAGAACTGGCATATAGCCAAGCGCGCTACGCGCGCGAGATTCACTCCCAAGGGGGAGAAGACTCTAGTACAGAAGACGGCTGTTGTAGGACTCCTTGACCGCTCTACAAGAGAGGTAAGAGCAAGGGTTGTTCCTAACGTGAGTAGGGAAACCTTGCAAGATGCCATCCTTGCGAACATCGAAGGCGGGAGCACGGTATATACCGATGCAGCCAAGCAATACAACAATCTGCCAGCACTCGATTTCATTCACGGTGTAGTGAATCACGTCGAAGAATACGTTAAAGGCGACATTCATACCAATGGCCTTGAAAACTTCTGGGCCTTGCTCAAACGAGGATTGCGGGGAACATACGTCGCGGTCGAACCGTGCCATTTAGAGCGGTATGTGGATGAGCAGATTTTCCGCTACAACTACCGCTCAACCAAAGATAATCCGATGAACGATAGAGACAGGTTTGTCCTAGCGGCTTACCAGATCGTAGGCAAGCGGTTGACGTGGAACACTCTGACAGGAAAGGACAATGACACGTTCTGAGAAGAATCCCAACGGCGCGGGAAGACCACTAAAGCCTAGAACCAGTCCTCTGTGCCAGATGCTCACGGCGGTACGGCTGGAAGCCGGTATGACGCAGGCGGACGTTGCAACGCGCATGTGTACCACTCCAAACGTCATAGCAAGTTGGGAGAACGGACAGAAGCATCCCAACCTTACGACACTGGAGAAGTTCGCCGAAGTGACAGGCAATAGGCTAGAACTGAGGTTCGTTCGCGAACCTGTTAATTAAATAAAACAATTATCCCTTTGACATAGGAGAAGAAAGGTGAAACACTTGAAACATGAACTTATTCTCACTAGCCAAAGCGTTCCCTACCGAAGATGCAGCAGTGGAGTATTGGATTGCAACTCGCTGGCCGGACGGCGTGCGGTGTGTAGGGTGTGACCACGATACCGTCTACCGCATCAATACGGTTGGTAAGACTGGCAAAGCCGGTCTAGTGTTCGAGTGTGGCAAATGCCGCTTACACTTCTCGCCTACGGCGGGTACGCTGTTCCATGATTCCCATTTGCCTTTGCAAAAGTGGTTTGCGGCCATTGCGCTGATGTGCGAGGCAAAGAAAGGCGTATCCGCTAACCAGTTAAGGCGGCACCTTGGCGTGACGTACAAAACGGCTTGGTTCCTTGCGCACAGGATACGTAAGGCGATGAGTGACGATTCTCCCGATCCGCTTGGCTCTGAGGGACAGGTAATCGAAGTTGACGAAAGTTTCATCGGAGGTTCTACCAAGCTGGCAGGATCGAAAGAGGCAAAGCGGCGAAAGGTGAAGGTACTTGGCATTGCCGAGCGGGGCGGGAGAGTCCACCTAAAGAAGATCAAAGACTTGAAGATTGAGTCCATCGCGCCGGTAATGGAAGCGACTATCAGCCCAAACGCTTCGGTCATTCATACCGATGGTTCATCGCGATATGTGAATCTGATTCCCAAGTCAAAGCACATTCGTGGAAATCATCTTGAGGAATTGAAGACTGGCACTGTGTCAAACCAAACGGTTGAGGGCGCATTCTCTCTATTCAAGCGGGGAGTGGTGGGAAGCTATCACAAGTTGGGAGTGGAGCACATGGACGCATACTTGGGCGAGTTCTGCTGGCGCTACAATCGCCGTAGGTATCAGGCTGAAATGTTCGATGCCGCTCTCTCCAACATGCGCCGCGAACCGATGCCATATTCCAAGTTGAAAGGCGGGGATAATCCCTTCTAAGGGTTCAAATAAAAAGTAGCGTCAGGAGTTCTTCGGCAACGTCCTCTGGCGACAGAAATTGATCGCGATTCGGGTTCCAAAAACGCGC